>ERZ835109.2581-NODE-2581-length-11231-cov-2.869273_pt1 | contig 11231 bp, 6 predicted proteins | sample MGYA00519946_ERZ835109 | MGnify/ENA primary metagenome ERZ835109 (study PRJEB31850, sample SAMEA3708771) | human gut metagenome | biome: human gut; feature: human-associated habitat; material: faeces | place: China | collected 2014 ...
GGCACTTCCCGGTCTCTACTGGTGCAACATTCGGCTATTATCCGGGCAGGCAAAAGACACAACTCTTCCATTACCACTTTTTTCCGTATAAACTGCCGAAGTTTGTTTTGACTCTCCTCCGACCCTTCACGCACATAGGCCATAATCAGATAAAAGCAGTTCAGGAAATTCATAAAAAGGTTCTTATGAAGCGACTTTTTATTACGCAGTTTCACAGCTGCCCCTAAATATACCAGTGCTCTGCCGTATTCCCCCCAATTAACGGCATGAATTCCTTCAAGCAACAATGCATATAATGTTTTTGGAATCCCTGTTTTATGTGCCTTGTATTCTCCATGCGAAAAATACCTGTAAAGCGCCAACATTTCAGTCAATTCTTTCCGGCAGCTATCCGACAAATCTTTTCTTTCCTCCAACAGTTGGGGAAGTTTATCATTCGTATCGAGAATATCATATTCTTGCAAATAAACGACCATTGCTTCAAAAAATCCGGCAAAAGTCTGTGCAGGAAAGCATCGTATAAGAGGTGTGAAATCCGGTTCCATTCCCACCGGAATAAAATAAGGTATCATGTTGCCGGTAAAATAGAAAGAAGGAATATTGATATCCTCTTTCCGAATACTCTTTTTCAGACCATCATACAGGGTGGAAAAACAAGCAGAACGCTCAATGTTTAATGATTCGAACAGGACCAACCACTCCGCACGACTGACAAACAGGAAATGTAATACCCGGTAATAATGTGCCGGAGTGATTTGGTAAATGTAGTCGTGAGAGCGCCAGTCGAATCCTTCAGACTGCAAAAAACTCCCGTTAGTCAATTCCTTGACATAAGAGGTGACTTTTGTTAATGCAACAGAAGAAATTTTTGCATATTCTTTGAGTGATTGAGGTTCAATGTTTCCACCTATAAAAGCACAAAAACAAAGTAGCTTTTGCCGGCTTTTATCGAGAGCTTCATACTTTTTATAATCCATGTTTTATGTTTTCTTTGTGAAATTGTCAACAAAGTAACAAAAAACATTTAGTAAGAGAGCAACGTAATCTATTTTTTATTATTTGAAACACAAATAAGTCTAAAAAAGATCATAACAGGCTATTCAAAATCAAACAGGTTATGAGTAAAACAGATTGATTGAAAATCGACAAAGTATATCTCCTCCAATGATTCCGACAAGAGCAATAATCCAAAGCCGGGACTGTTTCAAATTACAGGATACTTTGAGAGCCTGAAACATCCAGATAAGAGAAAATATTATAAACGGAAAACCGAGTAATGACAAGAAAATAGCCCAATGCAGATTAGGAATAGCCAGTATCTCAGTAGGTGCCATTGTAGAATCTACTTGTGCGATCGCTTGCATAGGGGGTAATAAATAGATCAGATTCATTCCGATCATCGGTAATTGAGCGAACAGGACAGTTCCGTAAACATCTACCATACGGATTTTGGAATGGGAAAATATCTTTCCACCTATATAAAACAGGGTTGCCGTAACTAACCATCAGATGCTCTGCCCAATAACACCACCAAGCGGGATTGGGAGCAGGTCCGAAGTGTAATAATCCATGATAATGATAACCGGATAACCAACTCAGCAAGGTAGAGACAACCAAACCTAATGCTCCCCATAGTAATGCCTGTGTCCCTGCAATCCGAATAAACGGATTTACCACTTTTTCAATCTTCTGATTTTTCATTTTTCTTCCATTTTAATAAGTTTCTCAATCAAATCATCCAAAACATTCCGAACGGTAGGATAGCTTATTCCCATACTTTTCGCCATGTCTTTTAAGCTACCGCTCGACTTTACAAAAGCAAGAATAAACTGCTGTTCTTTCTCTGACAAACGGGCCAACAAAGGCAATTCAAAATCACCGCAAACTTCGGTACCGCATTCTCCGCAAAACATACGCCCTACTCTCAATGGAGACTCACATGCAGGACATTGCAGTGGCAAACGTTTTTTCAATTCATTCATATCGATTATTTATGCTTGTTTATAAAAGTGCTCAACGAAAAGATCAAGGTAGTATTCACCGGTAGAGAGGAATCAGAATAAGCGACTGACTGCTTCTGCGGATCCATCGTATCACAATCTTTCAGAACATGATTCATGGAGTCGATGAAGAGCAATCCGGCAGCAGGTTTAGCTTTCTTCAACAATTCGGCATCTTGTGTGCTAATTTGAATATCACGTTTACCTTGAACTATTAATACCGGTATTTTCAGAGTCGCAATGACCTCTTGAGGATCATACTTATACCATGAGATCAGATAGGGTTGAACCGAAGAACGGTATAAGGACTGCAAGTACATAGGAACCTGTTCTACCTGTTCCCCTTTTTTAAGAGATTCGTTAATGGCAGACACCTCTCTCCGGATCATTTCCGGCTGTGCGGATACTTGTTCTTCTATAATTTCATATGCCGGACGACCTGCTCCGGCCAATGAGACAAATGCTTTCACCTTTGGCTGATTCCGGCAAGCCAACATACCGATCAATGCCCCCTCACTATGCCCTATCACCGTGATACCGGTAAACCGTTTGTCGTTAGCTAAAAAATTCAACCAACCTTTCACGTCATTTACATAATCTTCAAAACGCAGTAGGGATTCCTCTTTTCCGGCTGCTGCACTGGTTGCTATGCCCCGCTTATCAAAACGAAGTGAAGCAATGCCATTTTCAGCCAATCCTTCCGCTAAATACTTCAATGAATTATTCTTTCCGTGAAGAAGAGGAGAATTACCATCCATATCCGTCGGTCCGGATCCTGCAATAAGCAACACTATCGGACAGTTTCTTTCTGTACTGGGAAGAATCAATTTACCTTTGATCACCCCGTCTTCGGTATTCAAGGTCACCGATTCTACATTCAATGGCATCAATTGTGCCTGACAAAAAAGACAGCAAACAGAAAACAAAATACCGAAAGTCAAGCTTACATGTTTCATATGATTGAAATTTTATATTGATTTACATCTGCAAATGTAGATATACTATTTAAATAATTAAACTATTTATTGAATAATATTAATCATTTCTTTAATTTTATTCAAGAAACATACAATATAACACAGGAATGAGAGAAATAAAAAAGGGCCGCCTTATTTAATTAAGGAGACCCTTTCATTGATTTTATACCAACAATAATAATACTCTACTTCTTAATTACCTTAGCAGTACTTGTACCATCTTCTGTAGTAAGCTTGATAATATATTGCCCACTTATCAAATCAGAAACAGGCAAACTCGAAACATTTTCAGCCTGCTTAACTGTTACTCCCATTAAGTTGATGATAACAACATCACAAGGAGTTGTGAAATTCAATACATCCACTACCGGATTAGGATAAACAGACACGCCAGCTCCCTGCTCAGTAGAAGAAATACCTGTAGCATTGCTAACTTCATTTAATGAGAAGATATTCTCAAGCTTTTGATCAGCAACCTGAGTTTGAGCAATAGCCAGTTTTGTACCGGAAGCTGCTACACCTGTAGCAAGATTTGCAGGGTTAGCTTGAGTCATTGTTCCGTTAGTAGTATCGATCCAGAAAGTAAGAGGAGTTTCAACTGCATGAGAAGCAATAACAGCAGTATGTCCTATCATATAAACATAATCACCACAAACTGTCATTCCACCAAATTCTTCTTTCTTTGAATTCGCATCACCTTCATTGACTTTTGAAGCTACGGCATTGTTCACATCCAAAGTATTTTTGTTTAAAACAGCAACATATAAATCATTAGTAGAAACAGCATCTATATTTTGGTCAAAAGCCAATTTAGCATTAAACGTACCACCAAGCAACAAAACATCACCTTTTACAAGCATTGATTTAATAAAACAATAGTTACCATAGGCATCATGAGTCGTGGAGTATTTTTTAGTCAATGAAGAACTACCATCAGCTAAATCAATAATAGACAAAATATGTCCATATTCAGTTACACCATTTTCTTGAGATAGATCGAATGCTTGTTCCTTAGAACCAATAGTCAATGTTTGCTTACCTGAAGCTACAAAACCGGAATATAATTTTCCCTCAGCAACTGCGAACGAAACAGATTGTACAGAAGATAGATCTGTACTTTTTCCACCTGTTACACCCATATTAGCTAAAATTCCGTCAACCTCTAACTGATCATTCAAAGAAAAGACAGCACCGGAAACTAAATCACCATACCAAAATCCCCCTCCGTCAAGATCAAAATAACCACCTTTAAAAGAGAAACCATTATTCTCTGTCAGTCCTTTATAAGAAGCCGAAGCATACAATTTTCCATCACTATACGCAATATTATTTATATCAAAACGATAATCGCCTGCCTCTGGGAAATATATACCAGTAGCCTCCAATTCCGGCAAAGGTTTAGACACAAAACTCTGTACAGCCTTTAATACACCATTAACATCATACTTGGCTACAAAACCGGCAGCTTGATCAGCAATAGGAGTACCATCCATTTTAATGCCCTCTTTCACTTGGGTATTACCATCCGTACTGCCGAATGTCAATTCATCTGCAAAGTTTCCGGCAATATATACATTCCCGGCACCGTCAGTGGTTATCGTCTTTATTGTTGCAGCACCTGTAAGAGCAACTCCCCATTTTTCAGCACCATCAGTACCATATTTTAATAAATATGAACTGGTAGCAACTGCTTCTATCTCTTTACCGCCAAAAGTAAAACTCTCGGTAAAAAGACCGGTTGCATACATATCTCCCTGTGCAGAAACAGCCACAGGATTACTATTATTTACATTTGCAACAGAGAGAATATCTGTCTGAGATTTCGTCCAACTGTTAGTTACAGTCGGCTGAGCTTGTACTGTCAGCATAGCCGCAGCACAAAAAGCAAGCAGTAATACTTTTTTCATAAAACAATCTTTTAATAATTAAACATATAGATAAATACATAGAGCCATCTTTGTTATGATTGAGAACCAAGTCGTCTCAATCACAACAAAAATGTTTTCTTTTAGTTTGCCAGCCCCGGATTCGCTTCTATTGCTTCACTGGGAATACGAATTGTGTAACGGGAATCGTTTTCTTCCAGAACATAGGTTGTCCCACTGTACGTTTTTTCCAGACGAGGACGGGTTGTCCGTCGTAAATCAAACCAACGATGTCCTTCAAAAGCTAATTCACGAGTACGCTCGTCGTATATTTCCTGCAATAATTCATCACGCCCCATTGCATTAATTGCCGTCTCCTTCTCTGTATAAGCAGCAGCTTTATAACGTTGTTTGATTAACGTCAACAGATAAGTCCGTGCCGCAGGTATAGCAGACTCTCCCGTCATTAATGCAGCTTCGGCAGCATTCAGATAAATTTCTCCAACTCTGAAAGAACAGGAATACTGATTGCTTCCGCCTTTAGCAACCAAAATATTGGAAACGGTTACTTGATTAAAATATTTCGATCTGCGCAAATCGCTCGAAGTATACATTTTCCATAAAGTAGTATTCACTTTCGCAGCACGTACGTATTGAGCAGTCATCACCTGTTCCAATGCCAGAATATTCTCCGGAGAATTATATTCATTCGGCAATACGGTAGAAGAAGACATATCCACCAATTGGTCATTCACCTGCAAAACTGCCTGTGATGCTTCGAGAGACTTTGCCCATTCACCCATATACAAGTACACACGAGAGCGAAATGCATTGACACTTAAGGTATTGAAACGATAGTTATATCCCAAATCCCATTGATCTACATTCAGATATTTTTCTGCCTCTGCAAGATCTGATAAAATAGAATTATACACCTCGGCAACCGTATTACGGGACAAGGTAACCTCCGTATCACTATTCAATTTCAACGGAATAGCTTTTGTAGTAGCGGGATCACAATTCGTGTAAGCTTCACCAAACAAATTGACTAACAAAAAGTGCATATAGGCACGAAGCATATAAGACTCGCCAACCATCTGGTTCACCTCGTCAACAGTCCCTTCCTCAATCATCTCTTTTGATTCAATGACATAATTGGCGATAAACGATGTATGATAGAACGAACGCCAACTGAATGCCGTCGTATTTTCCGACGGACTCACATCATTCCATATCCATATATCCTTGTAAGAATTCAAATCTTCGGCAGCAAGAGTTCCATCCATTATCATCTCGTCCGAACGAAAGGTAGCTAATCCTCTGTCACTTGGTACATAACTATATGCCTGAGTCAATAATGCCCTGAATTCTGCAGCGGTACGGGGAATCACCTTTCCTACCGGTTGTATATCCAGATATTTGTCACAACTGTATAAAGCCGCTATACAAAGCAAGGCACACAGTAGTTTTATATTCTTTAGTATCTTCATAATCTGTTAAAAATTCATGTTAAGACTGAAAGTAAACGACTTAGGTATAGGTTGTGCAAACTGATTACTCATGGTTTCGGGATCCAAGAAATTCTTATAATTAGCACCGAAAACAAACAGGTTGCGACCTTCGAGAGCAACGGTAGCCGAACGGATACCCAATGTATGCATAAGTGTTTCGGGAAGCTTATAACCAACCCGGATATTTTGTAACCTCACATGATCCGAACGCTTCACCCACGTATCCATCATCTGATAAGTGGAAAATATATCATAATGTGAATATTCCGCCGTACGCTTTGTATCAGACAATAATGCCGGAAAATCCGTATTGGTATTTGTAGGTGTCCATCTGTTCAATATATCCCGATTTGTATTCATTCCCCGGTCAAAGCTCGTCAGCGTATAGGACGGAGCTACTCTTGAATACATTTTCAAGTTAAATATAAAATTGACAACCACTTCAAACCTTTTGATATTGAACGTATTCACAAAACCTCCCGAGAACAGAGGATCACTCGAACCGATATATGAATACAAATTACGTTGTTCTTCGGCAGACAAGGTGCTGGCTCCTGCACTATTCAACTTCAACAGTTCTACCGCAGTTACTTTTTCACCCTCCTTATTATAAAACAAAGGATATCCTTCATCGTCCAATCCTGCCGATTTATAAGCAAAGAGTGCCCCTACCGGATAACCTTCACGTCCGGGTGTCGTCTGATTGGATGGTACTGTTTCACGCAAAACTTTATTCTGATTATATCCCAAATTGAAATTTGTAAACCAGGTAAAACCGTTGCGATTTATATTACGGGTGGTTAATGCCACTTCAAAACCGTCATTACGCATACTTGCCCAGTTGACATAAGTCGACATAAAGCCGGTTTCAAGCGGCAACATTTGCAAAGCAATCAAATCTGTACCTTTACGACGATAATAATCTACCGTAATATTCAGTGCATTGTTGAATAGAGCGATGTCCGTCCCGAAGTTCATTGTTTTTGTCTTTTCCCAACGTAAACGTTTGTTGGGCGGAGTTCCCAATACGATCATCTCTTCTGTCACATCCGGTAATATGCTGACATTATTATAATTTCCCATTACATATGACGAAGTACTCTTATCAATATTTCCCTGCACACCATAAGAAGCTCTAATGACCAGATTATCGATCTTCTTAAAGTCTTTCATAAACGGTTCATTGTTGATTCTCCAAAGTCCACTGAACGAATACAACGGCAGAAAGCGATATTTCTTAGAAACCCCGAATATGTCAGAACCATCAAAACGAACACTTCCTCCTACTGTATAGCGTTGAAGTAAGGAGTAAGAAGCCGTTGAAAAGAAAGAAGCATACGCATTTTCCTGATAGGTCTTAGTGTGCAACGGATACGAACGTGCCCAAGATTCATTCGGAAATATCACAGGCTTAGTGGTCAAAGTCTTACGGTCATAGCCATAACCTGTACTCGTCAAAGAACTATACCAGGTTTTCCTGATTTCCGTTCCGACCATCATTTCAAATTCATGAATGTCATTATAAGAATCACGATATTCGGCCTGACTCTTCCAGTTCACCTGAGAATTGCTGCTTGCCGTTTCCGTATGCTTCCCCCCGTCCGGCAAGAAAGACTGGTTGTTGAGAGAAGACATCGTTGTACGTTCTTTATCCTTACGCATTGCATAAGTATCGTGATCGGCAATCGATTCCTTAGATACGGCATCCAATTGCAGACCAACTTGTGATGTAGCTTTAAACTTATCATTAAACCGAAGTTCTACATCGAAAATAGCCGATAAGGCATTAGTGGTCTGTTCATACGAAGTATTATTCCGTTCTTCGAATACATTGAACTTCAAATCCGAATCCCCTTTTCCTTGAATATCGATGTCATAAACGTAATTGCCATCTTCATCAAAAGGCGTTTGATAAGGATTTGCCCTACGTGAATAATACACCGGATTGGAGAAACCATCCGAGTCTGTAAGATTGGATTTGTTAGTTCTGCGATTAGCAAATAAGGACGCACCGACTTTCAACATCTTATTGACTTTATAAGAAGTCTTTAAAACCATATTCAGACGATCGGCTTCCACACCTTTCACATTACCTTTCTCATCATAATATCCCAAAGAAGTATAATAAGTAGCCTTTTCAGAACCACCGGAAAGACTGACATTATATTCCTGATTGAAAGTACCACGGAATAGAATATCATTCCAATCCGTATTTATCGAACGCAAATTGGTAATCTCATTCTGGGCTTGCGTTGACAGTGCACTCCATCCCCCGTTCTTATAGGCATTTGTCAATCCATAACGGGAAATGATACGGGCTACTTCTCCTTTATTTTCACGATACGTATAGTCACTTTGCAACAAATCAAGTTCCAAGTTCACCTTTTCATCCGAAGTCAGCAAATTCAAACGATCGATATCAAACTTAGGAGAATAAGACAACTTGGTAGAGAAAGTAATCTGTGGTTTCCCTGCCCTACCGTTTTTAGTGGTAATCACGATGACACCATTTGCCGCACGTGCTCCATAAATAGCCGTAGCAGCAGCATCTTTCAAAACAGTGATACTTTCGATATCGGCAGGATTCAAACCGGCAATAGCCGACTGATAGATGTTGTCGATATCTTTCAAGTCTTCCATAGTCGGAATCTCCGTTCCTGTCATCGGCACCCCATCGAGCACCCAAAGAGGATCTTGTGTACCGTTCAAAGAAGCAGTACCACGAATACGAATCTTAGGAGCGGCACCGGGAGCACCCGAAGAAGCGATAGAGGACAACCCCGCTACCTGTCCGGAAAGTGCCTGGTCGATACTCATGACCGAACCGATCTTGTCATCGGTAATATCAAGCTTGGTAACTGCCGCCGTCAGTTTACGACGTTCGATAGTCTGGTATCCCGTTACAACAACCGCATCAAGCATATGTGCCGACGGTTGCAGTACAACCTCATAACTGTTTTTTCCGGCTGCCAGATGTATTGTTTGCGATTCATATCCCACATAACTGCACTGAAGGCTGGTCACACCTTCCGGCACATTAATAGTAAACTTTCCATCCATGTCCGTTATCACCCCCAAGGAAGTCTGGCTGCTGCCCGCTTTCTTTAAGTTTTCGGATGACACAAACACAGAGGCACCGATTAAGGGCTCTTTGTAATCACCGGCGATAACTACACCTGTAATTTTTCTTTCTGCCGCACTTGTTCCAAAGGCGATGACACAGCAAAGAGAAAATAGTAAATAACTGATTGTTCTTTTCATTAATACAATATAAGTAGTTAGTAGTCAGTAGTTAGTAGTTAGAATCTATGCAGCATATCAGCATGGTTCTGCTCCCGCCCCGAATGGATTCTAACTTCCAACTCCTATATTCTAATTTCCAATTTAGATTCCCAACGCAGTATTGATGCGCAGGATCATGTCTTTATAATGATACTTCGTAGCTACATCCGATGTTCCCAAACGGCTTTGAAGCAAGTCTTTGATACGAAGCAACTCGCCACGCTTCACAGAAATCGCATCCGATACGCGGTTTATCTGCGAGCCATAGAAATTCACCTCACGACGTGCTCCCATGCGGTCGGCATCCAATGAACGATGGGCGTATTCATCGCAACTGCAAACAGCCTGCTGATGATCCAGCAGGAAATGGTCGTTCATCAACTTCTTACTGAATTTCACACTTTCATTCTCGGCGGCAGCCGTAATCAAAGCATCCAAGAAATTCTTTTGCAAGGCACGTGTCATTACATCGGGAATCGCCCCACGCTCGGTCGTAGCAAAAATAGTACGGTGTAAACCGTCCATCAGTTCTACGGCCGTGAAAGCTTTCTTTCCATTTACCGATTCGTTTTCGAGCATGCGCATCAGACGCGTATTCGACAGCAAATCCCAAAGGATATAAGATTGCGCATTTTTCAGAACTTGTGTAGGCGCATTTTCAACGACTCCCATCGGAGTATTGCGAAGCAGATAAGTATACTCTCCCACCTCAGCATCGAACAGCCATTTCGGATAAGTCAACACTTCATCCAGCAGGAATTTCAATGCGGCCTGTTGCTTCTCTTTTTCTACGAACGTATACGTTTTCTGTCCGTCACCAACAATCGTATTCTCAAGATAAATGCCACCGATATTGGCCATTACATGATAAAGATAGTTGTTCCACTGATTGATAACAGCGTAATACAGACGGGAAGCCTCTTTATACGTCTGCCCCTTCTCACCGGTCGTAGTCCACTTTATTATTTCAGGAACCACACGCTTCAGATTTGCAATACCCAATTGAGAGGAACGTATGGCATCATCTCCCAGATCCTCATTCTGTGCACGCGGGTCTACGGCATCGCGCACATCCTGTGCTTCACTATATTTATAAAGACGGTCCGTATGACGGCTCAGGAAATCATAAAGCAAATCCTTTTCCGCTTCCGGTGTCTCCTTACCATACCAACGGTATCCATATTCAATGGCAAACAGATCATAAGGACCGATATGCGGTGAAAGTGCGGTTACTCCGTCACCCGGTTGAGCCACATAGTTGAAACGGGCATAATCCATGATAGAGGAAGAAGTAGAATTCATACGGTCGGTGAATGTCTTGGAACGCAATGAATCCGTAGGAAATGCCCATGACCCCATCATGTTATGACGCAATCCTAAAGAGTGGCCTACTTCATGGCAGGCTACAAAACGCATGGCGTCACCCATCAGTTCATCGGATAACTTGATGCCGCGTGCTTCCGGACGCACAGTACCTGTCTGTACGGTAATCCATTCCTGAAGCATATTCAGTACATTGTGCCACCACATGATATCCGCTTCCAGGATTTCCCCTGATCGGGGGTCCAGAATAGACGGTCCCATAGCGTTTGCTTT
>ERZ835109.2582-NODE-2582-length-11230-cov-3.623356_pt1 | contig 11230 bp, 6 predicted proteins | sample MGYA00519946_ERZ835109 | MGnify/ENA primary metagenome ERZ835109 (study PRJEB31850, sample SAMEA3708771) | human gut metagenome | biome: human gut; feature: human-associated habitat; material: faeces | place: China | collected 2014 ...
ATGTGGAACTTCGCCGGACGCCAGAACGACCTGCAGGGTAGTGGAGAAATAGAACATGGCAACTGGATCACAGGAATTCCGTTCATCGATAACTTCCTGGTAGGCGACCAAAGCCTGTTGCCACAGGAGTTGCAAAACAATAAGGGACACAATGTCTTCTACTGTCTGCCTTTGTTGCTCGGTATCATTGGCCTGTTATGGCAGGCATACCGTGGACAAAAGGGCATCCAGCAATTCTGGGTGGTGTTCTTCCTATTCTTTATGACGGGTATCGCCATTGTGCTCTACCTGAACCAGACACCGAGCCAGCCGCGTGAACGTGACTATGCATATGCCGGGTCGTTCTATGCCTTTGCCATCTGGATAGGTATGGGGGTGGCAGGTATTGTCCGTCTGTTGCAGCATTATGCCAAGATGAAAGAACTTCCCGCCGCAACACTGGTATCTGTTGTCTGCCTGCTTGTCCCCATACAGATGGCAAGCCAGACGTGGGATGACCACGATCGCAGCGACCGCTATCTGGCACGTGACTTTGGTCAGAACTACCTGATGTCTCTGCAAGAAACCGGCAATCCGATTATCTTCACCAACGGTGATAACGATACGTTCCCCTTATGGTACAATCAGGAGACAGAAGGTTTCCGTACCGATGCACGTACCTGTAACCTCAGTTACTTGCAAACGGACTGGTACATCGACCAGATGAAACGTCCTGCCTACAACTCTCCGTCACTGCCCATCACTTGGGACCGTATGGAGTATGTAGAAGGAACCAATGAATACATCCCTGTACAGCCTGATTATAAGAAGAGCATCGACGCACTCTATGCTGAGGCTGAAAAGCAGGCACTGAACGGTAATCCTGAAGCATTGGTGAATGTTAAGAAAGAATTCGGAGAAAATCCGTACGAACTTCAGAACATCCTGAAATACTGGGTACGCAGCAAGAATGATGACCTTAAGGTAATTCCTACAGACAGCATCGTAATGAAGGTGGACAAGGAAGCTGTACGCCGCAGTGGTATGATGATACCAGGTGACAGTATCCCCGACTATATGCACATTTCACTGAAAGGTAAACGCGCTCTCTATAAGAGCGAACTGATGATGCTTGAAATGCTGGCGGAAGCCAATTGGGAACGACCTATCTACATGGCAGTCAGCGTAGGTACAGAAAACCACCTTGGTATGGGCAACCACTTCGTTCAGGAAGGTCTGACTTACCGCTTCACTCCGTTTGATACTGAAAAGACAGGTGTCAAGTTGGATAGCGAAAAGATGTACGACAACCTGATGAACAAGTTCAAATTCGGTGGCATCGACAAGGAAGGTATCTATATTGATGAGAATGCTATGCGTATGTGTTATTCTCACCGCCGTATCTTCTCACAACTCATTGGCCAGTTGATACGCGAAGGCAAGACGGATAAGGCTAAAGCAGCCCTGGAGTACGCCGAGAAGATGATTCCTGCCTATAACGTACCTTATGACTGGCAAAATGGTGCTATGCAAATGGCAGAAGCATACTATCAGTTGGGCGAAATAGAGAAAGGCGACAACATCATGAAGGCACTTGCCGATAAAGCTGTGGAGTACCTCACATGGTATCTGAGCTTGGATGACCAACGCTTTGCAATGTCCAGCCGTGAAGTTATTGACTATCAACTGCCTATCCTCAGCACAGAAGTAAAACTCATGCAGAAGTATAACTCCGAACTGGCTCCTGTATACGACAGCAAGCTGAACGAGCTATATCAAATGTGTGTTGACCGGATGAAATAAAAAAACAGCGATTAGCGGTTAGTGATCAATGATTAGCGGTTGTGCCCTAACATTCACCCTAACCGCTAATCTCTTATCACTAACCGCTAACTACTAATCACTTATCACTAATCGCTAATCACTAACAATCGTGTTTATAGAACAACCTCCTGAGTTTGTCCGAAAGCTATACCCCGGTGCCATCTGGCGAATGGACCCTAACGAAAAAGCCGTTTACCTGACTTTTGATGATGGCCCCATTCCCGAAGTAACCCCTTGGGTACTTGAATTATTGGATAAACACAATATTAAAGCCACCTTCTTCATGGTGGGAGACAATATACGTAAGCATCCTGATGTATTTCAGATGGTAATAGACCGAGGGCACCGCATTGGCAACCACACCTTCAACCATATTCGCGGATTTGAGTATTCCAATCCGGACTATCTGGCAAATGCCAAGAAAGTAGACGAGATTATCCATTCAGACCTATTCCGTCCGCCACACGGGCATATGGGTTTCCGGCAGTACTATACGCTTCGCCACCACTATCGCATCATCATGTGGGATCTCGTAACCCGCGATTACAGTAAGCGAATGCGCCCGGAACAGGTACTGAACAACGTAAAACGCTACGTACGCAACGGTTCCATCATCACCTTCCACGACTCTCTGAAATCGTGGAACAACGGGAATCTGCAATATGCCCTCCCCCGTGCCATCGAATTTCTGAAAGCGGAGGGCTATGAATTCAAGGTATTTTAATGGAAAAGCTCCTCTCCTCAGACCGAATTAAAGCCGAAGCACTACGCCTCGGCTTTTCCGCCTGCGGACTGGCGCCTGCCGAAGCTGTGGATGAAACTGTGGCTACCGCCTTCCGTCAATGGCTGGCGGACGGTTGCCAGGCAGAGATGGCGTATATGCAGAATTATGAGGATAAACGGCTCGATCCGCGCTTGTTGGTGGAAGGGGCACGTACGGTGATCAGCGTTGCGCTAAACTATTATCCGGCAAAAAAACTTCCCGAAGGTGAGTATCAGATTGCATGGTATGCCTACGGGAAAGATTATCACGATGTGATGAAGGGGAAATTGAAGGAACTTTTTGAGTTTATAGAGAAAGAAGTTTCATTCTCCAAAGAAACAGACAGTACTATCGCCTCGACAAACAATATCGGCACATATACTGAAAACTACGCCTCAGCACCCCAAGCCCCAGTATCCCAAACCTCCGCTTCTCCGCTTCAAGGCCGCATATTCTGTGATACCGCTCCCATACTCGAACGTTATTGGGCATGGCGTACCGGCTTGGGATGGATAGGAAAGAATACACATCTCATCATTCCTCACGCCGGCTCCTGCTTCTTCTTAGGGGAAATTATTCTTGATAGGGAAGCTGACAATTATGACTCTCCACAACGAAATCAATGCGGTTCGTGTACACGTTGCCTGGATGCCTGCCCGACAAAAGCGCTGGAAGCCCCTTTCAGGCTCAATTCCGAGAGATGTCTTTCTTATCTTACCATTGAGTATCGTGGGGAACTTTCGCTCAATGTAGGCAAAAAAATGGGTAATAAAATATATGGCTGTGACGAATGCCTGAAAGCTTGCCCTTGGAATCGCTTTGCCACTCCTTGCCGGACAGCCGAATTTCAACCGTCTCCTTCTTTGTTAAGTATGAGGAAGGATGATTGGCATTCGCTGAGTGAGGAGCAATATAAAACCATTTTCAAAGGTAGTGCAGTGAAAAGGGCTAAGTATGGTGGATTGATGCGTAATATAAAGATTATTAAATAAATATTTAAATATTAAGAGCTACTACCTTACGATAATAGCTCTTAGGATCAATTAATGCAAGTTCTTCTCATAACAAACAGTTAAACCACTATATAAAAATAGTATTTCATGCAAAATATTATTCAGCATATTGCATCAAAATAGCAGGAAAATCAATAGAAAGTCCTGCATAATTTGCAGGAGACGGAACTCTTCCCTTAAATAATCCCATTGACATATATGCATCTGTAATATAAGCTAACGCAACCTGCCCATCATTCATTAATACAGGAGAAAGAATAATTTTTCCCTGTAAATACAACCATCATCAGTTTTAGTTATTATTGAGCCGTACATCACTCCTCCTTGCCCATCAGACAAAGCATAATTTTGCTGCTGTGGAGTGGTTATAACTAAAGCTCCATCTTGATAGGTGACCGCTAAAACAATCGTTGCTCCCAACAGTCTTGTCATTGGTAGCTGGAATATATAGCCATTACCACCCGGATTTTTAACAATTTGAGTATTTTCCTCTAATGAAAGAACTTGATTAATACCAAATGCTGTAGCAACGACTTTCACAACACCTGTCCATTGTCCCAATAAGTCATCAATATCGTACTGCAATAAAGCATATTCAATTTCACGAATGCCAGTAGTCACTTTTACAATGGCCGAACGAATTTTACCAGTGAGATTCTCTTTTGCAATAAACTTAAATCCATCACTCGTCATTTCATAGGATAACCATTGAGAAGCATCTGCTGGAATAGATACCTGAATAGGCAAATTACTCGACATTTCAACAGGGACCTCCTCTGCAGCATCTGTCAATGTGAAATAGGTAGCATCTCTATTATATTTCCAAATAGCTCCTTCCTGCAGTATGGTTGCTTGCTGCGTACTCACACCATCAGTTAAAACGATTTGTGCGCTACGCCCCGGATAACCTGTATTAGCATCTACAGAAATGGAAACTTTATGATCTGCAACTTCGATTACCTGACACCAATCGGCATTCACCGTAGCCGTGACAGTTCCAGTTGCTGCAAATTCGACAGTTCCAGTGCCACCACTAGCTTTCATATCCAAATCTGATTTTATAATTGTCAATTTTACAGTGGCAGCATCGTCATCTGAAGAACATCCTGCAACAAAAAATAAGCAGAATATTATTAAGTATAAATTCAGTATATTTTTCATAATCTAGTTTTTTATTTATTCCTCAACTTTCATAAAGACCATCTCTCCATACATACGTTCCACCCCTTGAACATATGAACTTTGACTATAATCAGGTGCCGAATAGCGGTCGAAGGCCATATAATCAGCTTTTGCACCACCTACTGCTTCGAATACCCCATCATCCTCAAATGTAAATCCAAACGGAGACTGTTGTACATTTGCCACAAAACCAAACATCAGACCTGCCTGATAACTAATATATGTAGGATAAAATCCCATGGCATAACAATATGTAGTACATCCCAAATAATATCCTGATATATAACCTACCTTTTGAGTCTTAAAGGACATAATTCCTTCACCTCTATCATAATCGAGCACTATATCACCAATTAGTCCCCTGAGAATATAACTCTTATTTTCTACATCCTCTATAATAGATATTGGTAATTCTTCGTCTGTCAAATTATTATCTTTATACATCTTGCAGGTAAGAGTATAATTACCTAGATAATCATTATATTTAATATATCCCTCCGGATAAATTCCTTTCATTTTAACGTTAGTTGCCCCCTCGTCAGTACAAGTAAAAAGCTCGGAGGAAGGGTCCCACACAAAATTTTGCACAGTTACTCCTGCCAGTGAAACTGGTTCCCGGAAACGAAAGCCATCGGTTGTAAAAAGGAAAGGAGATTGCTCTTGTACAATGTTACCACCATCATTATAGGCTATAACAAAAGTATAATTACTTCGCTGCGTCATACCAACTAAATTTCCATCAACCAACAACTGATATTGTATAAAGAAAGCATTCTCTTCTACATCATTCACAGAGTTTATATATGCCTCCCAGTTCAAATCATCCGGAAGCGCATACATTACTATCGTATTTCCATACTTTTTGCCCTGCATTACAATTTTCTCGGCTGAAGCTTCCTTTATAATAAACTCGTAATCTCCTTGCAGGTTGGCATTGGGGTTGGAACCTCCGCCTTGTGGCTTGGCATATGCATGAATAAAAGCATTATAAGTGTCGAATGTAAGCATAGTAGCTTCCTCCGATACAACCTTATAAAGAGAGGAAATAGTCTCATCGCCTTCGTATCCTTGAGATGCCATTGTAACTCGCTGACCATCAAACTTGCACAGAAGAGTTATGCCTCCCAAAGCATAGTCCTGACCTATGTAATATTCCATTCTCCAACCATTAGATGCCGATTCTAATAGCTCACTATATTGCTTCACTTCCTCTGTTGCACGGTTCGCTGAAGAATCATCAAAATAATCCTCTTCCTGGAAAAGACAGGATTGCAAACCAAAGCATACAAGAGCCATCAACAAATAAATCATTATATTCTTTTTCATAATCTTCCTGTTTTATTCAATAGTACTTAAATCCAGCTCCGGAATTTCTTGCTGACGCCTTAACACAATCTCACGCAAATCATCTAAATTAATACCCCAAGTTTCAAGCATATAATTGTATACAATAGTAAACTTCTGATTAATAATAGCCGCTCCGGCAGTTCCGGCAACCTTCAGCATATTATCCCAGTAAGCCTGATCGTGAGTAACATACATGGCGATATTCTCTACAAAATCTTCTCTTGCCTCACTCATCGCATATGCCGTCACAAATCCTTCCGGCCATGCATCCGCATCCTCTCGCAAATATGAATTTCCATTTTCAGCAACATAGAAATACCAGTCGGAACCAACATATTTTCCTTCGGTAATGCGATCAAACGATGGGTCATAATTACGCTTCTGATGCAGGATATGTGCAAATTCATGGTGCATCGTCTTAAAGTAATACTCATTCAAAACTTCGATATCGACATTCTCAAAGTCCAGACTGTTCACTTCGTACAATGTTATCTTCTTTCCTCCCTCGGCAGTACCCAACACCTTCGTACCACTGCTATCATAAGCCGGAGAACCTATCAAGTGAAAAGTTTTTGGCACATAAGACCGAAGAAAAGCCGGTCCGGCAAGTTCAGTATATGCCTCCATCCATACATGCTTGATAATCTTGGCCAAAGCAACCGATTTATCGTAATCCGCCGGTACCAGATTATATTTGTGATCACTTTCAATATCTTGCATACGATACTTGAAATCAACGTTATACGGATATGTATAATTAGCAAGCAACCATTCATCAAAACCATTATGTTCCATTGGCTCTGTTGAAAAAATACTATGCTTGGTGTCAATATCATCGCCATTATTACAGGCTCCCCAAAGAATGGGCAAAACAGCCGTTAGTATATAAATATAATATTTCTTCATATTATTTCCTCCTTTTAATTTTCAGTACGTGGATTGGGTTGCATTCCTGCCAGAACTACACTCTTAGGAATTTGCATAGCACGTCTTGCGTCATTTACCGGCATTTCATCTGTTACGACTATATTGTTATTAGCAATAGAACGGCGATAGATAACAATTCCATAACGTTTAATATCCGGCCAGCGCAGACCTTCGTGCAAAGTAGCAATACGTCTCATATGCAGAATGCAGTGAATAAAGTTCTCCTGTATACCTGATTCAATAGTAAAATCAGGCTGAAGCTTTTTCTTGGGAGTCGGATTTTGTGTCGGATTGTAATAATCCATCTTATCATAATACTCATTTATCATCCCCGGAGTTAAAGTTTGCTTATTAGAAGTATATGCTTTCTCCCATGTAGTAAGATCTGCAGCAGCCATTGGATAGTTCTTTTTCAGCGTATAAGCCTCAGCCCTGCAAAGCAAAGTCTCGTCTGTAGAGAAAATCACAGGCATATAATACAGGTAGTCACCAGCATAATAACCGCCCTTTCTCAACATACTGCATTCATAGCCCGATGTTGTAAAAGGCTGCATATACATGCGGTCAGGGATACCCCATAATCCGGAAGAACGTGATGTTTCGTAAGAAGCAATTAACTTATTATGTAGATAACGTTTTCCTGTCATGTAATTACTCAGAATAATACCCCAGTTAGATACGGTACTACCTATCAACAAGTTAGCCTTACTTGTAGAAGCAATATATGCGTCGGGCTGTACATTATCATTAGCAGAGAGTTTTCCCAACGCTTCCCAATCCCGTAATTCGGCAGCAGGATCACTTCCCAACACACGATCTGCATATTTTATCACCTCATCACAATTAGAAAAGTCAGGCTTCATATAATAAAGATAGAAACGTGCAGCAAAAGCATATGCAGCTTTCCTTGTGAAATGATATTTCGGCACAGAATAACTATCATCGGAAATAAGAGCCATACCATCTAATAAGTCCTTCTCAATCTTCTCATAAGTCTCCTGCAAAGTACCCCGCCCGTATTGTGGTTGCACAGTTGTTTCAACTTTAGTCATATAAGGAATACCTAATTCCTGTGATGCATGAGTATTATAAGCATTACAAAAAATATTTGCTAATACAAAATGATTGTACGCCCGACAAACAAGAGCCTCTCCTCGCTGCGGCATCAACGATTCCGGATTTCCCCGTTTCTCAATCTCTTCCAAAGCCATGTTAGCAGAAGCAATAGCTATATAATGGGTTTCCCAAAGATTTGTAGGCGTATCCTGATATTCTTCCTGGGTATCTTTCCAGTTATAGCACTCTTCCTCAGATAACTTATAATAAGAATATCTGGCACTGTTATCGTCGGTATTATCACTATAAAGTTCAAACAGTTCATTCGCAGATCCTTCCGGATAAGCAGAAACAAGCATTTTAGCTATTTTTTGCTCAGAATTCAGCTCCGTCCGGTTATCTGGTAATTCGTCAAGAAAATCATTACAAGAGCTACCGACAATAGCAAGCGTTGCGATGAACAATGGAATATATAATTGATTTCGTCTCATCTTTAATCTTTTTTTTTATTATTAAAATCATTCTCTTACAATCCTAAACGCAGAGTTAATGTAAACTGACGTGGCACCGGTGAAGCTACACCACCAGTATTAAAGAATTCAGGATCTTGACCATTCAATTTCTTATCTGCATAAATAAGGAATAAATTAGTTGCCTGTAACTTCAAAGAAAGATTGGAAATCTTCGCAGCAGAAATCCAGCTCTTAGGAAACTCATAAGAAAGTGAGATTTCTTTCATACGGATAAAATCACCTTTTGCAATTCGCTCTGTAGAATAATTGTAAGCATTGTAAGCTTTATACAATGTTCGGTTTGCTTCATATTGCGGATTACTCAAGATTGCAGGAATATTAGTCTTTGCCTCATCCCCAGAAAGCGTCCAACGATTCTTGAATTCACGAGGCATAGCACTCAAATCGGAATATTTATAATTAAAATATGGATTCAAACGAACAACATTACCAAATGAATAAGTCATGAATACATTGAGTTTAAACCCTTTATATGCAAAAACGTTACCGAAACTACCAGTTATTGTAGGATCTGTCGGACCTTCATATTTCAAATAATCTAACTTCTCACGTTCCTGGAAATTAATATCAGTCGATGTTATATTTCCATTGATATCGAACATAGGAATACCTTTTTCATCCAAACCTGCAAAAGGAATGGAGAAAAGCCCGCGCACAGGATATCCTTCACGTGCAAATCCATTTCCCGAAACAAGTTCCATCATACGAGTACGTCCTCGCAAATCAGTAACTTCATTCTTAGCATGAGAAAAAATAAAATCAGAATTCCATGAGAAGTCTTTCGTTTTAATATTGCTGGTTGAAAGGGTAAATTCAATACCATGTGACTTCATTGTAGCTACATTGGCATATTTATAAATAGTACCTCCCACTCCTTGTGTTGGAATCAACCCAATCAGGTCATAGTTATTGCGCGTGTACCAGTCAGCTGAAAGATTAATGCGATTATTAATAAAACCTACATCCACTCCTATATTCAATTCATGCTTCTTTTCATACGTTAATTCACTATTTTCCAAATCCACTATATGAAGACCCGTTTCTTGAATATCAGTGAAAGGACGATAAGGTGAATAACTCTTAATAATAGCTTGTGAATTTGTTACATCAGCCGGACCACGATCAGCTGTCAATGAGTAAGATGCCTTAAATGTCAAATTTGAAAGCGTTGGTTGAAGTGATTGGAAGAATTTCTCTTCATGAACATTCCACGCTGCAGAAAGATTCCACGTTGGCAGCCAACGAGCAGAACGGCTACGCCCCATTCTATTAGTTCCTTCATAGCGGAAAGTACCATTCAGCGTATAACGTCCGTCATACGAATAAGTAGCATTTGCAAATGTAGCTACACTCCGATATCTAGTATGCCCCATAGAATAATACTTTTCTCCAGTCTCAATACCTTTCTTAAAGTACTGATAAACATATGATGGAATCTCACCCATAGAATATTGCATACCCCATCCTTGGAATGAAGAGTTAGAGCGTTGAAGATCATTTACTTCCATTCCTGCAAAAAGATTAGTTATATGCTTTTCTGCAAATAGATGATTCCATGATACAGTACCACGGAAATCCAGTCCCAACATCTTACGATCTTGACGCTGATAAATACCTCCTTCAGGAAGAATCGAAATAGGTAATGCATATGGGTTATCTGGATTCTTATACAACCAGTCGTTTTCATCACGAATAGTAGCATCGTCCAACCCCGTACGATAAGCAATTGCTTGATTAGAATCATCCATTATATTATGTTCTTGTGATGATGATTGATAACGCACAGCACCCAGCGCACTGACTTCTAGACCCTGCAACACCTTCCATTTCAACTCCCCCTGGAACTTTACATCAACAACATTCAACTCAATAAAATTATTGTCCAATTCACGGAGAATATTAAATGGAGCATAATTAGCCACATAATCTGTATTAGGATCTAATGTACGTGAAGTATTCAGTGCGTATGAATAGGGGTTGATATCAAAATCACGTGTAACCTGACCTGCCGCAACGTCCAATGATGAGTTCATGGTACCTGGTGCATTCTGTTTACGGTAAGAAGCACTTGATATCAAGTTTATGCTTAGGTTCTTTAAGATATTATAAGTCGTATTCAAATTGGCTGTATAACGTTTCACTTCACTCTGCTTATACCATCCCGGATCAAGCATGGCACTCAATGACGCATAAAAAGATGATTTATCAGAACCTGAAGTAATACTTACAGAGTGATTCTGTGAAATATTATTTGAGAATAATACATCAAACCAGTCGGTATTACGCATTTCGGCTTCGGTCAAATAAGCATTACGTGCTTCTAAAGTATTCATCAGCCCAAATTGACCATTCGTTTCATTAAACTGGTCGATCAGTTTATACATACGTCCGTACACACCTGAATTCTTTGCACGAAATAAATCAGCACTATTCAACCAACCTTTTTGCTCCAATTCTTTATATATTCCCATTTGCTCCTGAGAATTCATAATATTGAACTCTTTGTATGAGGGCACCATACGCGTAGTAAACTCACCCGTATAATTAATTTTGCTGACTCCAGCTTTACCTTTCTTTGTAGTAACAACAATTACACCTGCCATTGC
>ERZ835109.2585-NODE-2585-length-11221-cov-3.359932_pt1 | contig 11221 bp, 23 predicted proteins | sample MGYA00519946_ERZ835109 | MGnify/ENA primary metagenome ERZ835109 (study PRJEB31850, sample SAMEA3708771) | human gut metagenome | biome: human gut; feature: human-associated habitat; material: faeces | place: China | collected 2014 ...
GGATATTCTAATAACCAAGTAATCTTTAGTCTTAGAGATGATTTGAAGAATGGTACTATGACTCATAAGCCAACTGGTAAGACAGTTATCCCAACTGAGAACAATCCATATCCTAAGATAGGAACAGCTACAATGGTAGATGGTATCTTCGAACCTACTGGAGACATCTTTGGAGAAATTCTCCCTACACAAGGAACTAAGCATGTGGTGTTTAAACATAAGACAGACCCGACTAAAGTAGTTAAAGTGTACAAACCAACCGAAGGAGGGTATAAAACTTTGGATGAATTACGTGAAGGTCTTAGAATGTATAGAGCTAGAGATGAGGTACCTGGAGCAGTGCCTACTGAGCTTCAAGGTTACTTACAAGGAGAGAATGGAATGTATCCAGTGTTTACTCAAACCAAAGTAGGGCCTATTAAAAAGATGAGTGTACTTGACGAGTTGGCAAGGATGTTTGAAGCTAAAGGATGGACTAGAATTAATGATTCATCCTATAAGAACTCCAAGATTACAGTCGGAGATATTACCACAGAGAATGTAGGTATGCTTAACGGTAAACCAGTCATCTTTGACCCGGAAGCCGCTTATAACGAAGATATTATTAAAGTATCTAATGCTAAATTTAAGAATAAATAGTTTCTAATAAAACAAGCCCGAGCCTAGTAATTAAACTAAGTTCGGGCTTTTATTATATTAACTTATTATACGTTAATCTTAATTACTTGTCTAGAATAGTCAGGCAAGTCAAGTATTTTATTACTTTGGTCAAATGTAGAAGCTGTATTCTGCAATAGGAGTCTTTTAGTTCCATTCGAACCAATTGCATACCAATTTGAATCTACATATATTAAATCAGTAAGAGTGTATGCGCCTAGTGTAGAGGTAGTCCAATTCTGACCTCCGTCTGTAGACACGCTCTTCATGTTACCTCCTATAAGCATAAACTCGGCATTTGCATACAAACCTTTAGTCAAAGCAGTTAGTTGTGGTCTAGTGGTTGCAGCAGTCCATTGAGTTCCAGTTGGATTAGCACTAAAGTATGTGTAATTACTAGTAGTGCTATATACTATACCTCTTGGTGAAGCATAAGCCCCCTGTATTACTGCATTTGGTGTAAACATTCCCGGAGTATAATAAGTAAGAGAATCTGGTACAGATGTAGCCAAGAAGGTATATATTCTAGCTCCTCCCTGATATGATGCCCCAACACAGCAGTAATCATAAGGCCCAGTTGATATGCTACTGACTGGGCCTACAACACTACGCTCCTTTACTGTACCGTCATCATACACTATAATAACATATTTCTTACCGTCTCCTCCTGCTCCTTTATAAAATACCCAGCCAGTAGAGAACCTAGCCAAGTGAGCATAACCATAAGCTCTTACAGTATCTTTGTATTTTAATTCCCACTGTTTGGTAGACTGATTAACTACATACAATCCTCCAAGCATAGACAATGCTCCAATTGCTTCACCTCCTCCAGCTATGTATATAAAATCCTCATGGCCGTCTATAGCTGGAATTTGAGCATAGGTACCACCGCCAGCAAAGTATAAACTACCTGTCTCCGTATTAATAAGGAATAGGTCTTTGTCTACAACTATATCTTCTTCTTTAACTAATTGATTTGGCTGGTAGTTACTAGACGCAACTACGCTACCCCAGAGACTAACTATGGTTTGGTAATGAGGACAATACCCCCCCCCTTCCCATAATCTATATTCTTACCTGTTAATTCATTCAGTTTGTCTTGTGTTACTATTTTACTCATATTTATTGTTATATTAATTTAATTACTATATTTGCATCACCATAATTGCACCTCAACTTCCGAGATTGAATTAAATCATAGAAAGGAGGTGTTAATTATGGAGATAGCAAAGACCGTCTTTGTCCATGCTTACTGGAGATTCCGTCTCGGTAAGTGGGAATACGTCAGAGCGCACTGGTGTAGACCACCAAGACGAAGACGTAAAAACTATCTTAGGCTTTGTGCCTAGCATCCACTGGCAACCCAGATGTAAAACGGGTTGCTTCTTTTATTTAGTATGTAAAGTTACTTAATCATCTCTAAGTGACAATTATAGAACTTTAGAAATTCAGGTTCTTCTACTTGGTAATACCATTCTATCATCTTATCAATAGCATGGCAGGCGTCTTCATTGTCTATATGCTCTTTACATTCTGGCTTAACAAGTCCATTGCATTGTTCCTTTAATGGGCAGTTATGGTCTTTACTTACCCAACACTGTTTCTTATCTGCATCTTTACTATAGTATTGATTTAATTGTTCATTAGTCATATTAATTTGATTTTAGAATCTCATTACATGCATCATTCATTTGCTCTTCTGTAATGTAATTACGTTGTTGTAAGAAATATAAGAGCTGAGCAACAAGCTCTGTGCCAATCGAAGTTATATCTTTTATATAGGCTTTAGGAATTACCATACAATCCTTACATAATGAATCAGGTATATTAATACCATAAATACTTGAAGCAAGTACAATAGCTTTATCATCTTCTTCTATGAAGTAACCTACTGTACTTGTTTCTATATCTCTATCTAAGTATCTAACATCTTCTGATAGACTGCATCCTTCTCTATCAGTCATGTACTTGCTATTCCATTTAATAAGTACTAAGTCTTTACGTTTTAATTTACAATTCATATTAATTCATATTAATTCATTTAAGGTTTATACTCACGGACTTTAGCTTCAAGGTTACTAGGTAACTCTTCTGTTACGTGATGTATTCCTGCATCTGAACCTAACAAGTAAATAGTGTTATTATTGCATACATAAAGATACTTACTTCCTCTCCAATATCCCTTACCTGTACGTACTTTAAATACTACATCTATTTTATAATCCGTTCTACAATTCATACCGTAACCTGGCTTTATAGGTGGGAATTTAGTAGTAATTGCCCAGTCATTCCATTTGCTCATATTTATATTAATTTATTACACAGCCGTAGTGTCTATAGAGAATGTCACGTACCACCAATATAAATCATCTGCATTATCTGTCCCAACTTCCAATAGCTGTGACCAATTTACTCCTTTGCATTTACGTAAGTCCTTAAGTACATTCAGCACATCTTCCATGGGATTAATGATACATCCTTCAGCCCCATTTGTTCCATTGCTAATTGTCATATAAACTTGTAATTTAGATTTACCTCTAGGAATAACAGCAAATGTTTCATAATGGTCTTTTATGTTCAAAATAATATCTTCTATATGTTCTAGAACATTAGCTTGCAAGGGTTCGCCAGTCAGGTTACACATTCTTAAGCCTTTGGGGGTTCTTTCATAATATAAATGCTTTAAGGACCCAAGTGTATCATACCAAGTTCCAGAGTTAAACAGTTTAATTACTTGTTTACGTTCCTCCTCATTATAAGGACTCCACCTATTCCCAAATCCTCTACTGGTTCTATCATTGTATGTTTCTGTTCCCGATTGTACTATATAGTCAATGATATCATCCAAATTAGATTCTATTATTTCAGTAGCATAGTCTAAGGGATACTTTCCGTCAACTGCCTTAGTAGTATCAGCCTCAAGAATGAGATATTCTTCATGCGAGAATAACAATTCTCTGGTTTCAGAAGTAGAGAATATGCAGGCATTTGTGTCAAATAGAAAGCTGTCAGCCTGATGTTTTACTCCTGTTAGACAGTCAATACAGAATTGTTTTATCTTATCTCTTTGTGCCTTTAATGATGATGCTATATCATTACAATTGAACTGTAAATTTATAGATTGCATATCAAAGTAAAGGATTAACCATTTATTATATTCCTCATTTGCCATAGTCTCTACATCTTGATGCACATCTCCCTCACCATATTCTCCTAGACAGTTATCATTAAAGATTGCACAGATGATTTGGTCCGCTTGTTCCTCCGTTATCAAATTGTTCTCTAGTAATTTGCCTACTAGGACAGGTACTATCTCCTCCACTTCATCAACATTAATTAATCGCTTTCCCATTCCTCTTCTAGTGTATTATATAATTTAATAAAATCTTCTCCTTTATATTCACATATACATTCATTATCCTTATTAAAGATAGTAAGCATGTGCATATCCTTAGATTGTCCATTGTCTACATAAGAATACATCCCGTGTACCAATACGTATTCGGGATGTTTCTCATTCCAGTTATTTACAAGTTCCTTCATCACTAAGTGTTATTCCATTACTAGCATAAGATATAAATGTACCTGTGTCATATGGTCTCCAGCCACTATTATCTCTACGTATAGTAGTTGTCTGTCCTACGTTAAATTGTGGAATCTCTACTATGTTATCAAGAACTCTAAATAAGTCCTCTATTGATAAGTTTGGAAGTATCTGATGTAAATTCTCTAATGTCTTTCTAACGTCAATCATAATAGTATATTTTAGCAAATTGTACATCACCTATACTAATATTAGGCAGTAATACTTTATATAGTTCTGTAGATTCAAATGTATCTTTATATTCCCTAGGAACTAACAGAGTATCAACATGATGTCCTCTAGATATTCTAGCTAGATAGGAAATTTTACTGTCATCAAAGTCTGTAAGTTCCAACATAATGGCATTATGATGCCTAGGACAATTTCCACTAAGTATTATCATAATTACTTCTCCTGTAGTAAGATTCTCATCTCTTCCTTCCAGTTCTTATACCACTGTTCATTAATAAGGTCTTCTGATTCAATTAATTCAATCAAATCTTTAGTGCCATTATGAATTTGGCTACATAAATACTGTGCTAATTGGTTCTTTAATTCATCCATAATTATTAGTCTTTAGTTTTAACATAAAGTTGGCAATGGCAAGTCCCTTCTTCCATTTCCCTAAACTCTTTACACATACATACTGTATCTTCATCTCTTACTAAAGAGCATGGACAATACTTCTTACCATACTTCTCTTTATTCCTTTTAAGTCCTGCTAGGACTGTTTCCTTTACTTCTTTATTATCAGTTACTTTAATCATTGCGCTGATGCTGTATACAGTTCTATGTTTAGGTCTGTTTCCCCACCAGTAAATCTAAGTACTCTACCAGAATTATTCATTTTGACCCACTTTCCAGATGAAGGAAATGTTACTCCTTCTGCCCAATTCTCAGATTGAGAATCTACTGCTAATGTAATTTGAGACACTTGCTTAAGCATCATGTATCCCTCAAAACGTATCCAAACAGGTGTATTATATGGGTCTTGGTTAGAAGGTGCTAATTTCTCTAAGTAATATTTAAGAGGATTTGCTAAAGTCTTAGTGTACGTTCGTTCTCCTTGCTCTAATCTTGGAGTAATTGTAAAGTACATAGTATTGTCAGAATACTCAAACGGCTCTCCATTCACTGAACTCTCATTAACAAATGAGAAACGTACTCTAAATTGCTGTATATTGTTAATTGGCATATCCTGCCAACCATAATGAAGGATTACATTTGGAGCAGTTATAGCTGCCTCTATACCTTCTAACTCTACTAACTGATTATCAGTATAACTAAATCCACTTTTAATCTGACATCCTAATTCAAGTGCTCTAGCTTTAGTACAGCACTTATTATCAATTACCGAGAGAGTCCCCCCCCATAGTCTTAGCTTCTAATTCTGTTGCTATTTTACTCATGGTTCTTGTATCGTTCTGTAATATTAATTAAATCCTTGTTGTCATGCAGTAACTCTAAGAAAGCCTTGTCTACTGCTATATCAAATGCAGTATTAGTAATGATTGGTTCTTTATGCACTCTCTCAATCTCTTCTCTAATCATTTGTTCAGATAATTGAGTGTATAATCGTCTGGTATAATCATTATACCAAGGCTCTTTAAATGTTACTATAATTTCTTCTCCTGTCATAAATATATTGTCTTTAGTAATCCAGGTAGGCAATACTTCCAGCCTGGATATATGTATGCATTCCTATACAATGCTTCTTCTACTAATTCTACTTCTTGTGTTATCATTGATTAGCCTTTGCTCTTGCTAAATAGTCTCTAGTTTGCCATCTGCCATCATATTCCATATCCCATGGAGCTACCTTATTTAGTATTTGTAGTAGCTCCTCACCACTTATAGAGTCTCTATGTTTGAGTGTATGAAGTATTTCATCCTTAAGGTTTCTAATATAGAAGTCTCTCATATGTATGTTAGCATATAATTCCTTTATATAATCCCTCATATACTCTGCTAATTCATAGTCATTAGTCTTTAATAATTCTAGAGCTCTCTGGTCTACATTATCATAATCACCTGGTATTTGTTCTAGTTTCATTGAAGTTTCTCTAAGTTCTTTACTATTGTGAATAGCTCATCTGGTTCGAATGATGTGATATCATTAATAACATCAACCATATACTCTTTAACTTCATCTAGAGTCATTATTTTAAATTCATCCTTAGATAGACCTTTAGTTTTGATAAATTTACTAAATATGTCTATAATCTGGACTAAGTTGTGCTTATCTTGTAAATAGAACTCACCCTTCTCGGGATGAGATGCTAATTTAAATATATCTGCATTATCTGTAATTACTTGTTCATATTCCTCATCACTAAGAAGATTCATTAACGCTACAGCTTTATCATATAGCAATTTAACTTCCTTCTCTTCATACTGCTTATTAATTCTATCAATATGTCTCATTATTAGCGAATGTTATTATAAATGCAAGATAGTTGCATTAAATATTCAATACCAGCTCCATTAGCTAGTCCGTCTTGCAATTTATTTAATAATTCTAATTTTACATCTGTTGTTTTATTGTCTAACTTCACCCAGTTAGTTGCCTTTGATTCATTACATCCTAAATCAGTATTTACTGGACATTCTGACAAACTAGTCTTTAATATTTTTACTTCATCTACTTCTTTACTTGTTAAGTCTTTAACTTCTTTAGCCATTGGTATAAATTTTAGTTATTGTTAATAATTCTGATTTAAGTTCGCAAATATATTATTATTTAATTTGACAATACAAAATTAGTTATATATTTCAATATTACCAAATGGTAATATAATTATTAATATATATTATATATTGCCAACTCAAATTCACAGTTAATATTAAGTATATTACCAACTCGGAACTTCATGACGTGCTGTGGCAATCTGCGCCCCTTCGGGGCTTGCTTGCAATTAGTAAGATGAATAGAAATTAATATATATTGCCAACTCACAAGTACGGGTGCTCAAAATCACACCCCTCCCACTCCCGGGGTGGGTATCACTTATTGTTAAAGTGATTTGCCACCTGGGAGCATAATTCTATAAATTCGTTTAATTCTAAATCCCTCTTCATAAGATTTATTACTCCTAATGTAATTACTACGTTGTCCTTAGTATATCCTTTGTTAGAATTTATTCTGTCTATAGATGGTCTTTTACCCTCTGCGTCTTCAAATGCTAATCCAGTATAATAACATTTATAATCTTGAGTGTTTAACATATCCTGTATGTCATCTTCTGTTAGTTCAAATTCCATTTCTTTATTCCTGTATTTAATCATGCGTTTATGCTGTATTAGTAATGTTTTAGCCATATTCTCTTTTTGTATATTCCTAGTACGTCTCTCTTCATATCTCTGTCTGCGTTTTAATGCTGCCTCTTCTATATCTTCTTCAGTTGTTAGTTGCCTAGGTGCATACTTATATCCTTTATCAGTATCAATTAATCCGGTTGTGTCTAATGTTTGAACTATATTTGTAGACTCTTCTAATACTTCATACCACTCTTTACCAGTAGAATCTTTTATAGATTTAATATTATTTCTAATACTATCAGAACCTAATTCTTTATAAATAGTTTTATTAGCATAGCTTCTATAATCATTAGCTAATGTACTTAGTTTTAACAGTGCAGCCTTGTTATATATTGACAAACTAGGGTCTATTAGGTAACTAGGGCATGGTAGTATCTCGTTTACTTTATATCTAGGATAATATCCATTCTCATTTAACTTCTCTATTAATCCTAACGTTTCTAATTGCTTAATATATGAATGCCAAGTGTTCTTAGAGCAGTAACATTCAACATCTTTCTGATTAAAATTAGCAATACCGTCTACTTGATATGACGATATAATTCTTAGAGCTCCTTCAAGTACTTTATTGTCCATATTAATTCCTTTTAAATTATATGCAAAGATAGTCATTTCACACCCCTCTACCAAATTAAATTTAGGTTGTTTGTGATAGGGGTTTCGTGATACTCTCAAGTCAATATATTCAAGTCTGGGCTCACTACGGACTAAGTCACGAACTCTAAAATGGGTGTATGTTTCAAACACTCCCCCCGTGTTACCCTTCACACCCCTCACCCATGTTTGGAGAAAATCAAAAGATTTATATCATTTGGTTTTGCTTTATAATATTCATTTTAAAATTATTAGCTTATGTACACTATTTTATCAAACGGTTTAGTTCGTGTTAATCTTACAGGTTGTTATATCACAATGTCAGAATATAAAGAACTAATTGCAAGCGTATAAAATTAAATTAAGAACGGGTAAATAAGCCCGTTCTATATTGTTTCACTAATAAATTATTAAACTATGAATTTAGCAGAATTACAAGAAGTTAACAAGAAGTTACCGAAAGCAAGCAAGAACGAAATTGCAGCAGCTTTAAACCGTTTAGGTGTGAACCCTGATTCTATCAAGGTAGGCGACAAATTGAAGTTTCCCGCTGAAATCAACGAATTTAACGGAACAATCACAAAGGGAGTTGTAAATGGCAATACGTTCTTTCAAGTTGCCGTAGAGGTTAACGGAACGGCAAGAAACGTGTCTATCAATTCTTTGTTCCGGTCTTTCAACGACCGTGAAAACAACAAGCGTATTACACCGGTTGACATTCTCCCAGAGGCGGACAAAGACAAATGTATTTTCACTATGTTTGAAAATAAGACAATAGCGGAATGTCTTGCAGATTTACAAGGTACGGAAGTAACCGCAAAGGCGATAGAAACGTTTGAAAGCGTCGCAAGGGACGGCAGCCAAATGAACGTAAATGTCATTGCATATTGCAAGGAATAACAAAGTACTTCTTATTGAAAGGCACATTTAGAAAGTCTATTTGTGTCTTTCTTTTTATCATGCTTATTCAGATATATTTGTTAGTATGTAGTTAGCCGAATAGTGAAATGAAAGCGAAGAAATCAAAATTAAGAACTGTATTTGGACGTAATCGGAACGATGCAATTCATGCAAATAATGGTATAATGTATAAACTGACAAATCCTCTGTTTGAGGAAGCAGTAGGCTATTATTTGCTTGAACAAATCTCCACTTGGAGTGGGACGAGATATAAAGTACTAAAGTACGTAGTTCAGACCGTTTGAATGTGTAAAATGAATATTATTAAGAGTATGTAGGTCTGTGATAGATATACATACTCACCTTTTATTCGAGTTGACAATAATACTATATATTTATGGACTACATCGAAGACGATTTCACAGATGCTCTGATTGATGCAATTTGTGAGAAATCACCAAGAAACTGGTACACCTTGGTGGGAGAGAACTTTGACCCAGATGAAGAAACAATAGTTAAGGAATCTGACAATAAGAAGGACATTGAAGATGCATTTAATGAAAGTAAAGACGACTTTGATTTATTATATGTAGTACTTAATGATGAATCTTATGCGGCATGTTCCAAAGGCTCTAAACTTATTTGGAAGTAAATAACGATTAAAACCTCATGGTGTATAGGTTAACCATGCGCACATTTATGGTATTCGAATACGTTCATTCAAGCGGAATTAAACTACGTCCGGCTAGACCTTTAACTAGCATATTATACATTTACAATCCAATTGGCAACGAATGGATGCATTTGTGTAAAGAGGACATACATGGACATCTAGAGCTATTGACATGCTTTAGTAATGGTGCTACTATGTATCAAGTAATTGAAGGTCTTAAGAAGGTAGTAGAGTATTGGGGAGATGACTATCTCGTAGGTCGCAGAGACTTTTACAAAGAGATTATAGACATCTATTCCTCACACCGATAACATCACAGGGTTTAGCTCTTCTAAGTAGTTGCAAATGCTTGGAATCCTTTACGTGCAAAATGGACATAATGCATGTATTGCCCAAATTAAGACGTTCCTGCTTCACGCGTTAAAGCAGGAGTCCATTATGGTTGTTTTAATTACATTAATCTTTAAGTTTTAAACAGCGTCCTGCATTGTTTGTGGGTTTTGGTATGGCTCCTCTGCCAAGTAATGCGTACAAGAGCTATGATAGACTCACAAAGAAAATGTATTTGTGAGTAAACAATGGTGAAACCACATTGCTTTAAGTAGTAATGTGGGGACCATTCCGCCCTATTTGCAATTATGAACTGCATAGTGACAGAGACCTAAGAGAGGGAAGCAAATGAGCGTTGACTATCGTAGCGAAAGCTGCGTTCCACCATTGTACGTAGGGGTGTGTGGGTAATCGGCTAAAGGAACGTTCTGCAACTTGTGCCTCACAAGCATGAGTTGTACGTAGAGTACGTGTGTTAGATAGGTCACTAGTTCTGTGCGCAGAGTTAGTAAGCTGTCGATTAAAGAGAGAAGCATTCGGCATGAGAACCCGACTACTCGTAAGTTTTAGGTGTAAAATGCAACCACTAGAAACCTCACACTGAATAGGTAAAGTGTACATAGTTATGAGTAAATACGATGATTGTCACAGAGTTGACAATAGATATACCACAGCTATAGGAATGAGCGTGTGGAGATTCTTTAACATTGGCAAATATAAGAATCAGAAAGTGAAAGACGTCTGTTACTTTAATCCATTCTATGTAGCATGGTGTCTGGAGAGCTGGCAGGGATTTAGTCTTACTAGCTACGAACGTTCCAATTACATGAAAGGATTAGAACGTCAGTTAGAGAAAGACCCTGAAGACCAAGAACTCATCTTAAAGGTGAGTAAATGTAAAACTATTGCGTGATTACTTTCGTAGGAATAATATAATCTACCACCATAATGGGTACGCCCGGAGACTAATGCAGAGCATCTCTTATACCAAACAGTATCCTCCTTTAATACTGGAGAGATGTCTTATCGTGAGATAAGGCAAAGGAGTGTGGCACAGGAAGGTGGATTCCTTTACTTGTAATAATATTTTTGTTCGTTTTATTACAGCATATCCTCCCGTGACGGGAGTGGCATCATGACTAAGCCTTTACGTGGCGATGCTATAA
>ERZ835109.2586-NODE-2586-length-11220-cov-2.780564_pt1 | contig 11220 bp, 7 predicted proteins | sample MGYA00519946_ERZ835109 | MGnify/ENA primary metagenome ERZ835109 (study PRJEB31850, sample SAMEA3708771) | human gut metagenome | biome: human gut; feature: human-associated habitat; material: faeces | place: China | collected 2014 ...
ATAACGGCGGGAATCCCGTCAGCCATACTCTCCCTGCGGATTTGAGGCTGCCCTCACAAGTCCATTCAGTAACGTCCTCTGCTGCTCTCCTCACACCACCGGAAAGCTCTCTGAAAGCGCGGTCTCGCTCTTACTCACTCTTGTTCTGCGGTTTTGCTTTTTCTGAAATCAGTACATTCCCACGACGAGAATTTGTTAAGCGGATTTTCTGTGTTTTTTCGCAAATCCCACTTTTTCTCTATGTTATTTCGCAATGGGATACGACGGGCACACCGCACCGAGCGGACAGCCCTCGCACTTCGGGCTGCGGGCGGTGCAGTGCTCGCGGCCGAACAGCACCAACCGATGGCAGAAGTCGGACGATTCCGCTGGGTCGAGCAGCTTTCTCAGGGCGTTCTCCACCTTGACCGGGTCCTTCTCGTTCTTGACGAAGCCCAGCCGGTTGGACAAACGGATGCAGTGCGTATCGCACACAATGGCCGGTTTGCCGAAAATATCCCCGAGGATGAGGTTGGCGGTCTTGCGGCCGACGCCCGGCAGCTTGAGCAGCTCCTCCATAGTATCCGGCACCCTGCCACCGTAATTGGCGATGAGCATCATGGCGCACGCCTTGAGGTCGCGCGCTTTGGTGCGGAACAGGCCGCAGGTCTTGATGGCCTCGGCAATCTCCTCCTCGGACGCATCCGCGAAGCTCTGCAGGGTCGGAAACTGCTTGAATAATTTTTCTGTCACAATATTGACGCGCGCGTCCGTGCACTGTGCGGAAAGCCGGGTGGCGAACAGCAATTCATAATCGTGTGTATAATGCAGGGCGCAGACCGCCTCCGGATAGACGGTTTTCAGCAGCTCGGTAACGGCGGCGGCACGTTCTTTCTTAGTCATTTTATTATCCCCTCTCCACAAGTTTTCCTACGATAATTGTAGCATATCGTCGAAAAAAGGGCAACTGTTTGCACAAAAATGCACAATGTAACAATTTCACTATAAACTGCTAAAGCGGTAACGCAAAAATCAGATGTTTGTCAATAGATTCCATGCGAAAAATGTGGTTTAATTATAATAGTAAATTCTTATCCAGCAGGAGGCTGTATCATGGTTCGTCAAGCAATGGACTTCGTGACGGCGTTCGACCCCGAACTCGGACGTATGATCGAAGCGGAATACAAACGACAGGCGCGCAACATTGAGTTGATCGCCTCGGAAAACATCGTCAGCGAGGCTGTTATGGCGGCAATGGGCAGCGTGCTGACCAACAAGTACGCCGAAGGCTATCCCGGCAAGCGCTACTACGGCGGCTGCGAATGCGTCGATGAGGTGGAAAACCTCGCCATCCACCGCGTGTGCCAGCTGTTCGGCGCGAAATACGCGAACGTGCAGCCGCACTCGGGCGCGCAGGCGAACATGGCGGTCTATCAGGCGCTGTGCAAGCCGGGTGACACCGTGCTCGGCATGAGCCTGGACAACGGCGGCCACCTGAGCCACGGCAGTCCCGTCAACATCTCCGGCAAGTATTTCCATATCGTGCCCTACGGTCTGGGCGAGGATGAGACCATCGACTATGACGCGCTGCTGGAGACCGCCAAGGCCTGCAAGCCCAAGATCATCATTGCCGGTGCCTCCGCCTATCCCCGGGTCATCGACTTCGCTAAATTCCGGGAGGTGGCCGATGCCGTGGGCGCGTATCTCATGGTGGACATGGCCCACATCGCCGGTCTGGTGGCGGCTGGGCTTCACCCCTCCCCCATTCCCTATGCGGACGTGGTGACCACCACTACCCACAAGACCCTTCGCGGTCCCCGGGGCGGCCTGATCCTCTGCAACGATGAGGCCATCTACAAGAAGATCAATTCCGCCGTGTTCCCCGGCACTCAGGGCGGCCCGCTGGAGCACATCATCGCCGCCAAGGCCGTCTGCTTTGGGGAGGCGCTGAAGCCGGAATTCAAGGCTTACGCGGAACAGATCGTGAAAAACGCCAAGGTCTTGGCGGAGGAACTGGTAAAAGAAGGGTTCCGTCTCGTCTCCGGCGGCACGGACAACCACCTCTGCCTTGTAGACGTGCGGAATTTCCACATCACCGGCAAGGAATTTGAGCGGCGACTGGACGAGGTTCAGATCACCGTCAACAAAAACGCCATTCCCAACGACCCGGAGAAGCCCTTTGTCACCAGCGGCATCCGGGTGGGTACTCCCGCCGTCACCTCCCGTGGCTTCAAGGAGCCTGAGATGGTGCAGATCGCCCACTGGATGGGCCAGACGGCCCGGGACTTCGACACCTGCCGGGAGCAGGTCCGCAGCGAGGTGGATGCCCTCTGCCGCAAGTTCCCCATCTACCAGTAAGCCAGGCGGATCAGCGGTCTTTTTTCAGCATAACCCCCGTTTATTTCTGTAAAGCATTTTCGCCTTCCACAGATTGTAAAACCAGCCGTACCGCATTTGGCATGGCTGGTTTTGTTTCACTGTTTTCAAAAAAGCACCCACGGGTGCGAAATATCCGTGGGTGCCGTTGTTTACCTGTGAAGCAGGTCTGTGCCGTCCGGCAGGGTGAAGATCTCCGCCGGAGGAGCTGTCTGGTCCGCCTCCAGCGCCGCCATCCGGTAAACGGTCTCGCCCTTTTGCAGACGTTCCGCCACCACCAGCAGGCCCGTGTCCACACTGACCCAGTACCGCTGGGCGTAGCCCCATGCGTCCTCCGCCGTTTCCGCGTAGATGCAGCGCACATCGGACACCACCCGGTAGTCCGCCTGAACGATGCGCTCCGGGGACAGCGCCAGCACGTCCTCGTAGGTGGGGATGGTCTCCTCCGCGTCGGCGGAGATGGCCCCGGCGGGGCCGGTATATACCTCCGACTCCCCATTATACCAGATGAAGGTAGTCTCGCCGTCGGTAATGCTGTGGCGGATCTGGCCGTCCGGCAGGGTCCGATCCACGCGGGTCCACGGGGCACTGACCGCCGTAGACAGCTCGATGGTGCCGCTGCCGCCGGTCCAGAGATACTCCACCGTGACCGTGCGGCTGTATGCCTCCGGCCGGTGCAGCGTTTCAATGGCGGCCTGCACCGTTTCCGGCGTCACCTCCACCACTGTCAGGGCGCCGCCCTCCGCAGGCAGGTCTCCGCCGCCCTCGGCACTGGTATTGGTGTCCGGCAGGACCACCCGGGAGGAACGGCGCAGGTTGCTCACCAGCATCAACAGCACCACCAGCACCACCAAGATCACAATGCCCCATGTCACCAGCTTCTGTGTCCGCTTCATGCCGTCCCTCCTCCCCTCTCATTTACGCAAGGTCCTCCGCCGGCTGCTCCCGGCGGCCAAAGTACCACAAAATGTCATCCACGATCCGGCGGCAGGCCTGTCCGTCTCCGTAGGGGTTCACGGCATGGGCCATTTTCTCGTAGGCGGACTTGTCCCGGATCAGCCGCTCCGCCATGGTCACGATGTCATCCTGCACCACGCCGCAGAGCTTCACCGTCCCGGCGGCCACTGCCTCGGGACGCTCTGTCTCCCGGCGCATCACCAGCACCGGCTTGCCCAGCGCGGGGGCCTCCTCCTGAAGTCCGCCGGAGTCCGTCAGCACCAGGTAAGACCGGGCCATGAGGTTGTGCATCTCGTCGGCAGGCAGCGGGTCGATGAGGTGCACCCGGGGCGCGCCTCGGAGGTAGGTGTCCACCGCTTCCCGGACCACCGGGCTGAGATGGACGGGATACACCAGCTCCACCTCCGGATTCTCCTCCGCGATCTGCCGCAGCGCCAGCATAATGTTCTTCATAGGCTCGCCGTAATTCTCCCGGCGGTGGCAGGTGACGAGGACGATCTTTTTCTCCCCGTAGGGCAGGTGGTTCAATTCGTCCGTGGAAAATTTGTAATCCTCCCGGACGGTGGTTTTCAGCGCGTCGATCACCGTATTGCCGGTGACGAACAGCCCCTCGGTGATATTCTCCCGCAGGAGGTTATTCTTGTTGTTCACCGTAGGGCAGAAATAAAGATCCGCAATGGAGGAAACCAGCTTGCGGTTCATTTCCTCCGGAAAGGGAGAATACTTGTCATAGGTTCTGAGACCGGCCTCCACATGGCCCACCTTCACCTGATGGTAGAAGGCGGACAGCGCCCCGGCAAAGGTGGTAGAGGTATCTCCGTGGACAAGGATCATATCCGGCTTCAGGGTGTCGATGGCCTCGTCCATGCCGGTGAGGCACTTGCTGGTGATGGTGGACAAGGTCTGCCGGGGGGTCATGATGTCCAGATCCCAGTCGGGCTTTACCTTCTCGATCAGACAGAAGCTCCCGTCCTCCACAGGCAGCAGCACCCCAACATGCCCCACAAACAGCGTATTCTCCGTGTCCGAGAACCTGTCATGCAGGACAACGGAGATTAGCCGGGCGGGGCTGTCCGAGAATGCGACGCCCCGGGCGGCCCAGCCCGCCTGAAGCGTCTGGGCCTGCTCGTCCACATCCGTACTGTCTGCGGCGGGCACCGGCGCGAACAGCGCGCAGAACTTAGCGGTACTGTCTCCGCAGAGGACGGCGGGATCTTCGGTCAGCGTTTCCAAATCCAGGAAAAGTGTATCCTCTCCCTGAGTCTTCGGCTGATCCGCTCCGACGGTGACGAACTCACCGAACAGGCTGAATGCCGTAATGCGGCAGTTATAGCCGGGGAAGTCACCGTTTTTCTCCGCCCACAGATCCTGCATCTCATAGGGATCGTACTTGGTGTCGGTGGGGACAGCGCGCTCAAAGCCGTTCGTCAGCCATTCACTCTTAACACTGGCGTTGAACTGGTCCACCCGGTCAAAAAGGCCGCGGATCCGGGTCTCGTCTATGCCCGCGTTCTCAAGCAGCCGGGAGAGCAGAGCACGGGAATCCTCGTCCGTCAGATTGGCGTATTCGACAGGTTTCTGCGTCGGCTGCGGGACGTCCGGCTCTGTTTTTCCGCCGCAGCCGGCAAGGGAGGCAAGGATGAGGCTGACAGCCGCAAGGATCGCCAGCAGATGGTTTTTCCGATTCATAAATTACGTTACCTTTCCTGTGTTCGTCCATTCTGCGATGCAGAACAGAGTGCATCATACGTCTTTATACTATACACATATTGGCGAAAAATATCTATGCAGAATTCCGGGGGCCACCTTGACCGCTGCGGTTTCCTCCTGTTTTCCCATAAGATCTGCCGCATATGGATAGCGCATACCGCAAGCAGAATGTGCATAAAACTTCATGCACCATTTCCGGTTGCCCCGCAGGGGCGAGGAAGTGGCACATTTCTTATTTTGCTACACTTTTGCAATCGAGTAGGAGGCTCTCGTAGATAGAGAGCCGACCTCTCACACCACCGTGCGTACCGACCGGTACACGGCGGTTCAACCGCATAAGTGCAAGGACTCGTAGTAGTTGAGGATACTAAAGTATCCCGCTGCTGCGAGTCTTTCGTTTGTAATGGAACATTCTAATACATGACTACCGGCGATGCGCCAATAACCCAGTCTGGAATTTCCCCACTGGTAAGCCTTGTCAGCCGGGACGCCCAGCTTTCTCAAGTTGGCCACCTTTGTTTTGGGCTTCTTCCACTGCTTCCAGATGTACATTCGGAACCTGCGCCGCATCCATTTATCCCAGGACATCAGCGTTCGTTTCATATTGGCTGCTCGAAAGTAGCCAATCCAGCCGCGGATGAACTCCTTCACTTCCTGCATTATCCTGCGAACATTGCGTCCACGGTTGCGCTTTGTAAGAAGTTTCAGCTTTTCCTTCGCCTTGGCAAGAGATTTTCTGTGCACACGGATATAGGTACCGCTTCCATTCCTGCCCAAACAGAATCCAAGGAACTTGAATTCCTTCTGTGCGAAGATACTGGTCACCTTGCTCTTCTCCGTGTTCATTTTCAGCTTCAGCCTGCCTTCTAGATACTTCCTGCAGGATTCCAACAGACGCTCCGCTGCACGCTCGCTTTTGGCAAGCACCACGATGTCATCTGCATATCGAACCAGCTTTACCCCTCTGCGGTTCATCTCCCAATCACATTCATTGAGGTAGATGTTTGCCAGCAGAGGAGATAGCGGCCCGCCCTGCGGCGAACCCTCCTCGGTTTTGCAAATCACACCATTCTCCATCACTCCGCTTTTCAGATACTTCTTTATTAAGCGCAGTACACGCATATCCTGTATCTGTTTGTGCAATAGATTCATGAGCTGTTCGTGGTTCAGCGTGTCGAAATACTTGGACAGGTCTACAGATACGGCGTATCTGTACCCTTCTTCCGCATATTCCTTTACCTTCTGAATCGCCTGTTGGGCGCTCCGTCTCGGACGGTAGCCGTAACTGCTGTCTGCAAACAACGGTTCCCAAATGCTTTGCAGCTTCTGTGCGATTGCCTGCTGAATCACACGGTCTACCACCGTGGGGATTCCCAGCTTTCGCACACCGCCATCTGGTTTCGGGATTTCCTTTCGCCGTACCGGGCTAGGCATATAGCTTCCGTCTCGGATACTCCGCAAAAGTTCTTCCCTGTGTTCCTTTAACCACGGCAGGACTTCCTCTACGGTCATTCCGTCGATTCCCGCTGCTCCGTGGTTCCTCTTGACCCGCTTGTAAGCTCTGTTTAGGTTATTCCTGTCCAGTATTGCTTCCAGCAGGTCGCTTGCACCGTCTCTTTCTCTCCCTTCTCTGCGGTCAGTGCTCTGCACTTCTGCATACTCTTTGTGTTCCACACTATCTCTTTGCAGGAAGCCCTCGTTTCCTTGGTATTCTGCGTTCAACACACTGACCTCCTTCCGGTCTGTACTTGAGACTTACGATTGTTCGGCCCTTCCCTTGAAAAAAAAATCAAGGTACTATGGCCTCGGCTGACTTCTTGCAGTTCGTTGTTACTGCGGCTTTCGGATTTCCTACTTCCCGTCTGCAAGACCTCCCCGGGTAAGAACAACAACTTTCCTCCCATATAACCGCCACATTTACCGCACGGGATTCGGGCAGCATTGGACTTTGTGTTGTCTAGCACACTCGTCCGTCCCTGTGCGGCCTACTATGTGATTTCTGTTCGTCGGTTCAGGAGTTTGCCCGCCAAGGCTTCTCACCTTGACATCCGACTTCCTTCAGATTCCACCTCACGATGAACACCCTTGCCTTCGGCTAACGCTTCCTACTGCCGAGCGCGTAGTGGTCTTTCACCACCTAGTTGTTGCCCATGCCGGGCGCACTAGCAAAAAAGGAACACCACCCTGACGGATGGTGTTCCTATTTGGTGCCGGTGGTGGGACTCGAACCCACACGGTATCGCTACCAACGGATTTTGAGTCCGTCACGTCTACCAATTCCATCACACCGGCATTAACGTTGTTCATTATATCGGATGAATGGCCAAAATTCAAGAGGAATTTATGTTTTCGCCGTAAAATCCCTGATTCTGCTGGAAGAATGGCGGTTCCCTCTTGTAAAGAACGAAAAATAGGAGTATTATGCTTATAATTGTACCAACAACACAAAGGACGGATCAAACTATGAGTTACACAAAAATCGCGAAAATTTTTGCAGACAGCGAAGCGCTCTCCGGCCAGACCGTTTCCGTGGGCGGCTGGGTCCGCACCATCCGGGATCTGAAGGGCTTCGGCTTCATCGAGCTGAATGACGGCTCCTGCTTCCGCAATCTTCAGGTGGTGATGGAGGCAGAGGCCCTCTCTAACTATAAGGACATCGCCGCCCAGAACGTAGGCGCGGCTCTGATCGTCACCGGCGTTGTGACCCTGACACCGGATGCCAAGCAGCCTCTGGAGTTGAAGGCCACCGAGATCGCCGTGGAGGGCATCTCCACTCCGGACTATCCCCTGCAGAAAAAGCGCCACAGCGTAGAGTTCCTGCGGACTATCCAGCACCTGCGTCCCCGGACGAACCTGTTCTCCGCCACCTTCCGGGTGCGGAGCGCGGCGGCCTACGCCATCCACAAGTTCTTCCAGGATCGCGGCTTTGTCTACGCCCAGACCCCCATCATCACCGCCAGCGACTGCGAGGGCGCCGGCGAGATGTTCCAGGTGACCACGCTGGACCTGAACAACGTCCCCAAGACGGAGGACGGTCAGGTGGATTACAGCCAGGACTTCTTCGGCAAGAAGACCAGCCTGACGGTGTCCGGCCAGCTGAACGCCGAGAACTTCGCCATGGCCTTCGGCAATGTCTATACCTTTGGTCCTACCTTCCGTGCGGAGAATTCCAACACCCAGCGTCACGCCGCTGAGTTCTGGATGGTGGAGCCTGAGATGGCCTTCACCGATTTGAACGGCTATATGGATACCGCCGAGGACATGATCAAGTATATCATCCGCTATGTGATGGAGCAGTGCCCTCAGGAGATGGACTTCTTCAACCAGTTCGTGGATAAGGGCCTGCGGGAGCGGCTGGAGCACGTGGCTTCCTCCGACTTCGGCCGGGTGAGCTACACGGAAGCGGTGGATCTGCTGAAAAAGAGCGGCGAGAAGTTCGACTATCCCGTGGAGTGGGGCATCGACCTGCAGACCGAGCATGAGCGCTATCTGACGGAGCACATCTTCAAGCGTCCTGTATTCGTCACCGACTATCCCAAGGACATCAAGGCTTTCTATATGCGCCTGAACGATGACGGCAAAACCGTGGCCGCGGCGGACTGCCTGGTGCCTGGCATTGGCGAGATCATCGGCGGTAGCCAGCGCGAGGAGCGTCTGGATGTGCTGGAAGCCCGCATCAAGGAGCTGGGCATGAATCCGGAGGATTACAAGTATTACTGCGACCTGCGGCGCTACGGCTCCTGCCGTCACGCAGGCTATGGCCTGGGCTTCGAGCGGATGGTGATGTATCTCACCGGCGTGAACAACATCCGCGACGTGGAACTGCATCCCCGCACTGTGGGCAACGCAGATTTCTGATCAACCGCATACCGAAAAGCGGTCTTTCCGAAAAGAGGGACCGCTTTTTTCTCCCGTATGCACAAATTTCTCTGGAAAACCTCAAATATTTCAGGCATTCCACCATGTGCGGACAGTTGACATTCCGCGGCGCATATGATAGGATACGGCTATCTTCAACAACGGAATACCGGCAATGGAAGCCCATAGGAAAACGACGTAAGTCTACCGAAGGAGTAAAACTCTCAGGTGTCCGCCGTGCGGACAGGACTATAAGTGGATGCGGCTCTGGAGAATCCCGGCTCACCGGGTACCGAAGGTGAAAGGCGGCATGACCGCTGAATCTCTCAGGTAAAAGGACAGAGTGATCTGACGCAGCGGCAGGCAGGGCGGAGAGATCCGTCAGGCAGGCCGCAGGCTTCACCGTTTGCGGCGGGGCTGCGTCAATCTCCTGTACTGCGTTCTTCGGAGCGGCTGCATTGCCAGCCGCTCCGTTTTTTATCACCGCGGCAAAGATCCCGCCGTCGGTGAAACCGTGTGCAGGAGGAAAAAACTATGGAATCGATCGTCGCAAAACTGGACGCTGCGCTTTATCCCGCTGTATGCAGCGTCAACACGTACCTGTCCAACTACATTCTGGTCTTTCTGCTGGTGGCTGTCGGCCTGTGGTACAGCATCAAGACCCGCTTTGTTCAGGTCCGCTGCTTCGGTGAGGGTATGCGCAGAGTGTTCGGCAATCTGACCCTCAACGGCAAAAAGCATGACAGCGGCATGAGCTCCTTTCAGGCATTGGCCACCGCCATTGCCGCTCAGGTAGGCACCGGCAACATCGTAGGCGCCTCCGGCGCTATTCTGACCGGCGGCCCCGGCGCCATCTTCTGGATGTGGGTCATCGCCTTCCTCGGCATGGCGACCATCTACGCGGAAGCCACGCTCGCGCAGGAAACGCGCACCGTGGATAAGGACGGCAACGTCCTCGGCGGCCCTGTTTACTATATCACCACCGCCTTCAAGGGCGGCTTCGGCAAGTTCCTCGCGGGCTTCTTCGCCGTCGCCATCATTCTGGCGCTCGGCTTCTTCGGCTGCATGGTGCAGTCCAACTCCATCGGCGAGACCTTCTCCAACGCATTCAACGTGCCGACGTGGATCATCGGCGTGGTGCTCGTCGCCATCTGCGGCTTCATCTTCCTTGGCGGCGTGCAGCGCCTCGCCTCCGTGACCGAGAAGATCGTGCCCATCATGGCGGCTGTTTTCCTGGCCGGTGGACTGATCGTCCTCATCGCCCGCATCAAGTACGTCCCCGCGACCTTCGGCATGATCTTCCGGTATGCCTTCGCTCCGCAGGCCATCATCGGCGGCGGCTTCGGCGCGGCGCTGAAGATCGCGCTCTCCCAGGGCGCGAAGCGCGGCCTGTTCTCCAATGAGGCCGGTATGGGCTCCACGCCTCACGCCCACGCGCAGGCCAACGTCAAGAATCCCCACCAGCAGGGCGTCGTCGCCATGATCGGCGTGTTCATCGACACCTTCGTGGTGCTGACCCTCAATGCGCTGGTCATCATCTGCACCCTCTACACTGCTGACGGCCCTCTGGCGGGCGGCTATGTGGGCGATGTGACCTCCACCCTCAGCAAGACCAACCTGGCCCAGACCGCCTTCGGCTCCGTGATGGGTGCCGGCCTGGGCGCCAAGTTCGTGGCCATCTGCCTGTTCTTCTTCGCTTTCTCCACGGTTCTGAGCTGGAACCTGTTCGGCAAGATCAACGCCATCTGGCTTTTCGGCAAGAAGAACCCCAAGGCCTGCACCGTGATCTACACCCTCATCGCCCTGGTGTTCATCCTGCTGGGCACTATGATGAGCAACGACCTGGTGTGGGAGCTGACCGATATGTTCAACAACCTGATGGTCCTGCCCAACGCCATCGCCCTGTTTGCCCTCACCGGCATGGTCCTGTCCTCCGTCCACAAGGCGGCCAACAAGGGCCAGAAGATCGAGAAGTGATCTTTCCTCTATAAATAAGCATCCAGAAAAGCCGACTGCGCCGCCGCGCCGTCGGCTTTTCTCTTGTCCCCGGCCCCGGAGCGTGTTATGATAGAGCATACAAAAAGCGACGCAAGGCCCCGGCGCGCCGGGGGAGAGAGGATGTACCGCATGAACTGGAAGAAAAACGCTGTCCACACCGCCGAGATCACCGGCTACACCGCCGAGGGCATGGGGGTGGCCCGGCTGGAGGGCCGGGTGGTCTTTGTCCCCGGGACCATCCGGGGGGAGCGCTGGACCGTCCGCCTGGAAAAGGTGACAAAGAACGTGGCCTGGGCCCGGGGGGTGGAGCTGCTGGAGGCCTCCCCGGAGCGGCTGGAGCCC
>ERZ835109.2588-NODE-2588-length-11212-cov-2.680649_pt1 | contig 11212 bp, 6 predicted proteins | sample MGYA00519946_ERZ835109 | MGnify/ENA primary metagenome ERZ835109 (study PRJEB31850, sample SAMEA3708771) | human gut metagenome | biome: human gut; feature: human-associated habitat; material: faeces | place: China | collected 2014 ...
CCGATTACATCTGTTAAAAATCAAAACCGTTCCAGTACATGCTGGAGTTTTTCGGCTCTCGGTTTCCTTGAAAGCGAACTGCTGCGCATGGGCAAGGGAGAGTATGATTTATCAGAAATGTTTGTAGTGCACCACACCATGATGGACCGCGGCGTAAACTACGTACGTTATCACGGTGACAGTTCTTTCTCACCTGGTGGAAGTTTCTACGACATCATGTTCTGCCTGAGAAACTACGGTCTTGTTCCGCAGGAAGCTATGCCGGGCATCATGTACGGTGACACATTGCCGGTACACAACGAGTTGGATGCCGTGGCCGGTGCTTACGTAAACGCTATTGCCAAAGGCAAACTGACCAAACTGACTCCGGTATGGAAGAAAGGCCTGTGCTCTATCTATGATACTTACCTCGGCAAATGCCCCGAAAACTTCACTTACAAAGGAAAAGAATATACTCCGAAGACATTTGCCGAATCCCTCGGAATCAATCCGGACGATTACATATCTCTGACTTCATTTACCCACCATCCATTCTACACTCAGATGAACATCGAAATTCAGGACAACTGGCGCAACGGCCTTTCTTATAACCTGCCTTTGATGGAATTCATGTCTGTTATCGACAATGCCGTTAACAACGGTTACACTGTAGCTTGGGGTAGCGACGTCAGCGAAAGCGGTTTCACTCGTGACGGCATAGCCGTTATGCCCGACGCGGATCGTGGTGCCGAACTCACCGGTTCTGACATGGCACGCTGGACAGGTCTTACTGCTGCCGACAAGCGCAAAGAACTGACTTCCCGTCCATTACCGGAAATCACCGTAACTCAGGAAATGCGCCAAACAGCATTCGACAATTGGGAAACTACCGATGACCACGGTATGCTTATCTACGGTATAGCTAAAGACCAGAACGGCAAAGAATACTTCATGGTTAAGAACTCTTGGGGTACAAACAACAAATACAAAGGTACTTGGTATGCTTCTAAACCTTTCGTTGCTTACAAAACTATCAATATCCTGGTACACAAAGATGCAGTGCCCAAAGCATTGTTGAAGAAGCTGGGAGTTAAATAAGTGATTAGTGGTGAGTGATTAGTGATTAGCGGCATGACAGCGCAACTAATCACTAATCACTCACCACTAATCACTAAAAACATCCCCTCTCACCACTCCACATCGTGAAGGATAAAAGGGGATGAAGAAACGAGAGAAGAGAGAGTATATGATTTATTCTTTATTCCCTGCCACCACCTAAAGCCTGGTAGAGATTGATAATTCCCTGTATCTCATCGAAGCGATCGGCTATCTGCGTCAGTTGGGCAGAGAGCAACGATTGTTGGGCGGTAAGTACTTCCAAATAAGTGGAGTTACCATGTATCAACAATTGCGTGCTGCGGACTGCGGTTTCCAATGAAGTGATCTGTCCGTCGCGCAACTCTGTTTTACCACGGGCCACCTGCACTTGGGTAAGGGCATTGTTCACTTCACTTCCTGCATTCAGCAAAGCCTGCTGGAAAGAAAGTTTAGCTTCTTCCTGTTGGGCTTTGGCTATTTTCAACTGTGCCATGTTCAATCCTTTATTAAATAAAGGTTGTGTCAGTGAACCGACTGCGGAGAGTAACAGCTTGCCCGGATTGACAATCATACTTCCGGCAGAGTTTGTCCAACCTGCCGTACCTCCCAAAGTGATGGAAGGATAAAAAGCCGAACGAGCTGCATTGGTACTATAAAAGGCCTGTACCAGCGAGAGTTCCGCACTCTTCACGTCGGGACGACGGGAGAGCAACTGCAAAGGAACGCCTACGCTAAGTTCTTCCGGGAAACTTTGTCCCTGTAATTTTCCACGTTCGATGGCGTCGGGCACATCACCCAGTAAAATAGAAAGTGAATTCTCTACTTCACGGATTTGCTGTTTAAGGTCGAGCAAAGAGGCTTCTACCATATAACAGTTTGCTTCGGTTTGGGCTACTCCGGCCTCATCCGTCATACCTGCTGCTTTCATAGCACGCATTGTCTTCACGCTCTCACGCCACTTGGCGGCAGTTTCGGCAGAGACGTTGTATTGTGCATCGAGCATTAATAAGGTATAATACATATTTGCCACATTGGCTATTAACGAAGTAGTGACAGCTTGTTCGTACTCCAGGCTCTGAAGGTATAAAGCTTTCGCACGGCGTTTCGCATTGGTCAGTTTACCGAAAATATCAATTTCCCAACTGGCGGATGCTATGCCGCTATACGTCCAGGAACCTTTTGATTTATCAAAGCTACTCACACCTCCCTGCGGAGTCAACATAAAAGAAGGCAGATAGGCCAGACGGGCGGATGACAGAGTGGCTTCCGCTTCTTTGATGCGCCACTGAGCGGACTGCAAGTCAGTATTGCCTTGCAGTGCATGCTCAATGAGAGATTGTAGTTGCGGGTCGGTAAACAACTCGCGCCAGGAGAGAGAGGCGATAGAGGTGGTGTCTTCCACCTCTACATCCTGCCCGTAAAGTCCGTCGGTCTTGACTTCGGGACGTTCATATTTAGTATAGATGCCGCAACTACTCAACAGCAAGGCTGCGACAGCTAAAGTGATGATTTGTTTCTTCATTTTTCTTTTGATTGATGTTCTTCTATTTCTTTCTTACTCACTTCCATCTCCTCCTCAATCTGCCAGTCTTTGGGAGGCATGGACTGAACCGGACGAAGACGCTCCTGCAACCACTGGAAGGTGACGAACAAAGCCGGAACGATGAAAAGCAATGCCAGTGTACCGATGGTCATACCACCTACTACACCCGTACCCAATGAACGGTTACCGTTAGCACCTACTCCGGTAGCTACTACCAGTGGGAACAGGCCGAAGATCATGGTGAGTGCCGTCATCAGGATAGGACGGAGACGTGCTTTGGCTGCGCTGACTGCGGAAGCAATCAACCCCATGCCTGCTTTTCGGCGCTCGGCAGCATATTCCGTCAACAGAATGGCTGTCTTGGCAAGCAAACCGATCAACATAATCAAACCTGTTTGCAGATAAATGTTATTCTCCAATCCTGCTATCTTGGCAAACAAGAACGTCCCCATCAAACCTACCGGAACCGCAAGAATAACTGCAAACGGAACGATGAAACTTTCATAAAGCGCACTCAGGATAAGATAGATCATCAGAATACAGATACCGAAGATAATTACCGTCGTACCACTCTGCTGGTTCTCTTCACGTGTAATACCACCGAAGTCATAACCGTAACCTTTTGGCAGGCTGATTTCTGCTGTCTCTTTCACAGCACGGATGGCATCACCCGTACTATACCCTTCAGCAGGCATGGCATTCACAGCTATGGAGTTATACATATTGAAGCGGCTCAAAGTCTCGGCACCATAACTGCGGGTCAGTGTAACGAACTGACTCAGTGGAGCCATCTCACCGTTTGCCATCCGTACAAAGGTGTTGTGCAATGAAGACTCATCCATGCGGTATTCCGGACCGGACTGTATCATAACCCTATATACCTTTGAGAAACGGTTGAAGTTGGATACATACTGTCCGCCATAGTAGCCCGAAAGTGTAGAGAGCACTGCATCCGGAGTAATGCCGGCACGCTTACATTTGGCAGCATCGACTTCTACAGTCCATTGCGGATAGCGCACATCGAAAGTAGAATAAGCCATGGAGATTTCGGGACGCTGGTTCAAAGCACCCAGGTATTGCTGGGTAGTCTGGAAGAAGGTGTTCACATCCGTGCCCAACTTATCCTGTACATTCAGGTCGAGCGCATTACCCATACCATAACCCGGAATCATACCCGGAGCAATTGCAAAGATCGTGGCATCTTTGATATCTGCCGTGCGGGCATAAATCTGTCCGATGACAGCCTGCACCTGATCTTCTTTCTTTGTACGTTCATCCCAAGGTTTCAGCTTCACTACAATCATACCGAAGGTATTCCCCTGTCCGGAAAGCAAGCCGTAGCCGGTTACTTTCTGAATATGAAGTTTCTGCGGAATAGCCTCCAAGCGTTCTTCCACACGAAGCATAACATCATCCGTAGTCTTCAGTGAACTACCCGGAGCCGTGCTTACATTGACGAACAATACACCCTGGTCTTCATCAGGCACTAAACTGGTCTTCGTAGAGTTCATCAGGAGTACCAGCACTACTACTGAGCAAACCAGCAATGACCATGACAACCAACGACGCTTGATAAAGAATAATACCGCATTCTTATATTTATTCACCACCACATCGAAAGCCGCATTGAACGAATTACGGAAACGGGCGGCAAAATTATTCTTCTGCGTGCCATCTTCATTAATATAAGGTCTCAGCAGCAGAGCGCAAAGAGCCGGGCTCAGCGTCAAAGCGTTAACGGCTGAAATACCTACCGCAACCGCCATCGTCAGACCGAACTGCGTATAGAACGTACCGGACGTACCACTCATAAACGATACAGGAATGAATACCGCCATAAATACCAGTGAAGAGGTGATAACCGCATTACTGATACCTTTCATAGCGTCGATACTTGCCATATAAGAAGACTTATACCCGACATCAAACCTCGACTGTACCGCCTCGACGACGACTATGGCGTCGTCCACCACCGTACCGATCACAAGCACCAATGCAAACAGTGTAATCAGGTTGATACTGAATCCGGCAACGGACATAAAAGCGAAGGTACCTACCAGTGACACGATGATGCCCACCAACGGAATCAATGTGGAACGGATGTCCTGTAAGAATACATATACCACCAAGATAACGAGAATGATAGCCTCGATCAAAGTCTTTACTACTTCATGGATAGAAGCGAACAGGAAGTCATTGGAACTCATCATCTGTGTCAGTTCCACACCTTTCGGCAGGTCTTTGCGCACTTCGTCCAACAGGTTGTCAATGTTCTGGTTTACTTCCGTTGCATTAGAGCCGGCCGTCTGGAATACCATACAGGAAACACCATTGTGACCGTCCATACCGCCTTTGTAGGCGTAGCTGTCCTTACCCAGTTCCACATCTGCAATATCTTTCAACTTCAGCACTTCACCGTCTTCCGTAGAACGGATTACGATTTCACCAAATTCCTCCGGCGTAATCAGACGACCTTTATACTTCATAGTATATTGATAAGTTTCGTCCGAATTTTCACCGAACGAACCGGTAGCCGATTCAATATTCTGCTCGGCAAGTGCTGCCGTCACGTCAGACGGAATCAGTTTGTACTGTGCCATCACATCAGGCTTCATCCAGACACGCATACTGTAGTCACCACCCATAATCATCATATCGCCCACACCTGCAATACGCAGCAACTGCGGTTTCAAGTTGATACTCATATAGTTGGCAAGGAAGTTTTCATCGTACGAATTATCTGGACTATGCAATGAAAACATCTGTAAGATACTGGTCTGGCGTTTCATAGTAGTCACACCTACCTGGGTTACTTCTCCCGGAAGCTGTCCGGTAGCTCTGGATACACGGTTCTGCACATTGACGGCAGCCATATCCGGATCGGTACCCTGCTTGAAATAGACAGTAATGGATACCGAACCGGCATTGGTAGCGGTGGACGTCATATAGGTCATGTCTTCCACACCGTTGATAGCTTCTTCCAACGGAGCGATAACACTCTTCTGCAAAGTTTCTGCACTGGCACCGTAGTACGTGGTACTTACCATAACGGTAGGCGGAGCAATATCGGGATATTGTTCGACGGGCAGACTGAACAGCCCGATGATACCCACAACAACAATCGTAATAGAGATAACTGCCGATAATACGGGGCGTTCAATAAAGGTTCTTAAATTCATGGATGATTCCTCCTTTGTTTAATTTTCAGTAGTTGTCGTAGATGCCTGGGCAGTCTTTGCCTTAATCGGAGTACCTTCACGAAGCAATCCTACGCCTTCCGCCACAATCACATCGCCCGGAGCCAGTCCTTCATCCACGATAAATTCGCGGCCGCCGTTCACACGGGTCACCTGCACCAAAGCAGATTGCGCTTTGCCGTCTACTACCTTATATACATATCTCTTATCCTGTATTTCGAACGTAGCTCCTTGCGGGATCACCAAAGCTCCCGTTTTCTGTACCGGAATCACTACGTTACCCGCACCGCCGCTGTGCAGCAGTCCGTCCTTATTTGGGAAAACGGCACGCAGGCTGACAGTACCCGTCGAACGGTCAATGACTCCGCTGATAGACTCGATCTGTCCCTGTTCGGGATAAGCCGATTTATCGTTCAGCTGCAAGTCGATGGCGGGCATACTTTTCAGCGCCTCGTCTTTAGAGCCATACTGGCGAATCAGTCCCAGCAACTGGTTTTCCGTCATTGAGAAGTAGACGTACATATCCGAATTGTCGGAAACGGTGGTCAGCGGTTCGGGAATGCTGGAACTCACCAACGCACCTACGCGATAAGGCAATGTACCTACCACTCCGTCTGCCGGACTCTTCACTACCGTATAAGAAAGGTTATTACGGGCGCTCACTTCTTGTGCCTTGGCCTGCGCCAGTTGCGCTTTGGCAGCCAGAAGAGAATTTTTTGCCGTACTCAGATCGAAAGCGGAAACTACATTCTCCTTATACAGTTCCTCTTTGCTGTCGTAAGTCAGCTGTGCCGTCGCCAGAGACGCTTTGGCTGACTCTACATTCGCCACTGCCGTCTGCAGGGCTGCCTCATACGGCACTTGGTCGATGATGAACAGCGTCTGTCCGCTCTTCACCCGCTGTCCTTCGGTGACACTGACTTTTGTCAGCGTACCGCCTACCTGTGGATAAATATCGATGTCCTGACGTCCGCGGATGGTCGCCGAATAGGCACTCGAAATCATCCGGTCGGTCGGAGAAACGGTCATTACTTCATATCCTGTTTCCATTTGTGTGGGTGGAGCTTGCTTACAACCTGCAGCAGCAACCAGACAACCGAGCAACAATAGCCCTTGCTTCATTTTACATACCTTTTTACTCATTGTGTTACCTATTAAAATTTTTGATCGCGGCAAAGGTAGACTCTTTTCACCACAGAAAACTGGTCATAGTGTTTAGAGTTTTGTTCATTTTCGGAACAATATGAGCGATATTTAGTGAAAAAGTCCTATTTTTGCCCACTAAATAAGAATAGTTATGATACAGAGAAACTCTACCCTTGCCGTTCTCCGGGAATCATTTGTTGCCGGAAGCGATGAGAATTTGTCACCTATCATGCATCACCTCTGGAAAATGGAAGGGGGTGCCATCTATTTCTGCCGCAGTGGATGGGCACACGTCACCATCGATCTGAAAGAGTACGAAATCGTCAAAAACACTCAGGTGGTACTGCTGCCGGGAAGCATTATCCGCATCAACGGAAGCAGCAGTGACTTCACAGCCTCCTTTTTCGGATTTCCCAAAGATATGTTTCGGGAAGCCTGCCTGCGGTTAGAACCGACCTTTTTCCGCTTTATGAAGGAAAGACCGTGCTATGTGCTTCCCGATAAGGATACCGGAGCTATCAACGGATTGATACAGGCGACAACTGCTATTTATAATGATCGCGAGAACCGCTTCCGCAACCAGATAGCCAAGAATCATCTCCAATCCTTCATGCTGGATATTTACGATAAATGCTACCGCTACTTCGACAAACAGGAAATAGAAGGGGGAAGCCGGCAGGACGAAATCTTCAAGAAGTTTGTCGCATTGGTGCACGAAAACTGCATTTCACAACGGGAAGTTAACTTCTACGCCAACGAGCTTTGTATTTCGACCAAATACCTGACAGGCATCTGCCGCAGTGTGACCGGAGATTCTGCCAAAAAGATCATTGATGATTTCGCCATTCTAGAGATCAAAGTACTGCTCCAGTCTACGGAGCTGACAATGCAGGATATAGCCGACCGGCTCGGTTTCCCGGACCAGTCGTATTTAGGAAGATATTTCAAACGGCATGAAGGAATGTCGCCTAGAGAATATCAAAACAGATATGTTATATAGCAATCAGAAAAAAGAAATAACCATTATACATTAAGGAGTACAGAGACCCGGATAGCAACCATAAGTTTGTGCAAAATCAGTCATTTTGCTATAAAATTAATAGAAATTATCATCTAAAGACAACAATGTATAACTTTTATTCCTACATTTGCAGCCAAATGATAACTTATTAATAAAAATACCAATACCATGGCTAAAATAACCAAAGAAGCCGCTTTGCTCTACCATTCACAGGGCAAACCCGGTAAGATCGAGGTAGTTCCTACCAAACCTTACAGTACACAAACTGATTTATCACTTGCATACTCTCCCGGCGTGGCAGAGCCTTGCCTCGAAATAGAGAAGAATCCGCAGGACGCTTACAAATACACAGCCAAAGGCAACCTGGTAGCTGTTATTTCTAACGGTACAGCCGTACTCGGACTGGGTGACATAGGCGCACTGAGCGGCAAACCGGTGATGGAAGGCAAAGGTCTGCTTTTCAAAATCTACGCAGGAATCGACGTGTTCGATATCGAAGTGGACGAAAAAGACCCGGAGAAATTCATCGCTGCCGTAAAAGCAATCGCTCCTACTTTCGGCGGTATCAATCTGGAAGACATCAAAGCTCCCGAATGTTTCGAAATCGAACGCCGTCTGAAAGAAGAACTTGACATCCCTGTGATGCACGACGACCAGCACGGAACCGCTATCATCTCCAGCGCCGGACTGGTAAATGCCCTGCAAGTGGCCGGAAAGAAAATAGAGGATGTGAAAATCGTCGTAAACGGTGCCGGAGCATCTGCCGTATCCTGTACCAAATTATATGTATCACTGGGGGCACGCCTCGAAAATATCGTCATGCTGGACAGCAAAGGCGTTATCAGCAAGACACGTACCGACCTCAACGAACAGAAGAGATATTTTGCCACCGACCGCACGGATATCCACACACTGGAAGAAGCGATCAAAGGCGCCGATGTATTCCTCGGCTTGTCCAAAGGTAACGTACTGAGTCAGGACATGGTGCGCAGCATGGCTCCAATGCCTATCGTATTTGCACTGGCAAACCCGAATCCGGAAATCAGCTATGAAAAAGCGATCCACAGCCGACCGGACATCATTTTTGCCACGGGACGCTCGGATTACCCGAACCAGATCAATAACGTACTCGGTTTCCCGTATATTTTCCGGGGAGCATTAGATGTACAAGCCCAGAGTATTAACGAGGAGATGAAACTTGCCGCCACTTACGCGCTGGCTGAATTGACGAAAGAACCCGTTCCCGAAAACGTGAAAATGGCATACAATGACCCGTCCATCGCTTTCGGCCGGAATTACATCATTCCCAAACCTTTGGACTCCCGTCTGATCAGTCGCATCGCCCCTGCCGTGGCAAGAGCCGCCATCGAATCGGGAGTTGCCCGCACGGAAATCGAAGACTGGGATGCCTACCGGGATCAACTGGAAAAACGTATGGGTCAAGATGAAAGACTCATGCGCCGAATGACCCGCAAAGCCAAAACTAACCCCAAACGGATCGTGTTCGCAGAAGGAGCCGATATAAAAACCCTGATGGCCGTACAGGAGATTCTTTCCGAAAAGATCGCTCATCCCGTACTCATCGGCAACAAAAACGAAATCGAAACTCTCCAAAAACAATATAAATTAGAATTACCCGAACTAACCATTTTCGACCCGGCAAAAGAGATCGACAAAATAAATCAGTACACCCAGGCTTATTACGAAAAAAGACAAAGAAAAGGGATCATCCTTGAACAAGCCAAAGAATTGATGAAGAACCCGAATTTCATCGGTTTAATGATGGTTGAATCGGGAGAAGCAGATGGTTTCATCTCCGGCATTCACTCTAATTATCACGACGTACTCCGAGCAGCCAAAGACATCATCGGCCTAAGAGCTTGTTGTAAATATGCCGTGGGTATGCACATCGTGACCAATAAAAAAGGAACTTATTTCCTAGCCGACACGACAGTCAACAGTCATCCGTCAGCCGACACGCTGGAGTGCGTGACCGTCCTCACCTACGAGGCTGTAAAACAATTCAACGTGGAACCAGTTGTCGCCCTCACCTCATACTCCAATTTCGGGGAATACCGCTTAGGTAGCCCAGCACAGATACAAGAGGCTGTTGACACGCTTCATTGTAAATACCCCGAAATCCTGGTTGATGGCGAAATGTCCGCATCCATCGCGTTCAATACCGAATTGCGACAAGCACGTTTCCCATTCTCCCCTCTGGCAGATAAGGACGTGAACACGATTATCTTCCCGAACCTCAGCTCCGGAAGTATAGCCTTGGGCGTGTTGCAAGAACTCGGAAACAACGAAATCATCGGTCCCGTTCTACTCGGTTTGAATAAACCTGTACATATTTTACAAATGGGATGTAGCGTGAGAGATATTGTTTACATGACCACCTTGGCCGTGACAGATGCACAGAAAGAAATGCCGGTGGATATGTGCCGAATCTGATAATTTTAGATTTACGATTTATGATTCTAGCTTTTGTAATCATAAATCGTAAATCTAAAATTGTAAATTATTTTACCGGAATCTTCTCTACCCTTCTCTGGTGACGACCACCTTCAAAATCCGTTGACAAGAAAACGTCTACCACATTTTGAGCTTCCTCGTAAGCAATGAAACGAGCAGGCAATCCAACCACGTTCGCATTATTATGCTGACGCGCCAAAGCAGCAAGCTCCATGTTCCAGCACAAAGCACAACGAATACCTTGATGTTTATTAGCGGTCATGGAAATACCGTTACCACTTCCACAAATGGCAATTCCTCTTTCATACTCGCCAGCCTCCACGGCTGCGGCCATCGGATGAGCTGTATCCGGATAGTCCATACTCTCGGCAGAATAAGTACCAAAATCCTTTACTTCATGACCTTTTTCACGAAGATATTTTACCAACCGTTCCTTGTACTCGTAACCGGCATGGTCACATGCTATCGCTATTTTCATCTCTTTAAAATTATTGTCTTTAACTATAAAACAAAAGTTGACTTGTTATCGTTTGCAAGTTTACATAGAAACTTTTTAACTTGCAACTTGAAACCTGTCAACTTCTAACAAAAAAAGGGATTCTTCCGAATCCCCCTTTTATCATCAAAGAATCAATTTATATCCTTTTCCGTGAACATTAATAATTTCCACCGACGGATCTTTCTTCAAATGTTTACGCAACTTCGTGATATAAACATCCATGCTTCTGGCATTAAAGTAATTGTCATCAGCCC
>ERZ835109.2589-NODE-2589-length-11209-cov-2.930339_pt1 | contig 11209 bp, 13 predicted proteins | sample MGYA00519946_ERZ835109 | MGnify/ENA primary metagenome ERZ835109 (study PRJEB31850, sample SAMEA3708771) | human gut metagenome | biome: human gut; feature: human-associated habitat; material: faeces | place: China | collected 2014 ...
GTAAAATACCTTTTTTCATTTCAAATTTTGTAATATTTTTCCATTCTATTAAACAACAATCTAATATATTCCAGTTGCCTTCTACTGGAAAAACATGAATTCCTTTTTCATCAAAACCAAATAAGTATGATGTTGCTCTTTCTGATGCAATTACGATTACTGGTCCAGCCGGTAAAATCCATTTTACTTTATATGTACTATGTCCCGGTACAATATTATTTTTATAACTAAAATTCCTTTTATTTAATTCTTCTTTTACTTTTTCTAAATTAAGCATATTTCTAATCTTCCTTTCATTTCATTATTTATTTGTTTCTTCTATTAATAAATCAAAATCTGATTTATATAATTTATCTTGTTTAACTTTAAATTTATCATACTCTTTATAAGCTAATTCTTTTGCAATACTAGCCGATATTTTCCCTACATTGTGTAATATTTCTTTACCATTAAATTGCAAAAATGCATTCAATTTTTCTACCCAATCTTTCATAGTCATAGCATTATGATTTTCTGCTTGTAATTCTGCATAATCTAGATACATTGTTACTATTCTATTCAAATCTTTTAATTCCTTTTCATTTAAATAGTTTTTTGCAATGTCCACATCATATTTATAGATTGGTCCATCAGGAGAATTTTTCCAATTGGTTAGTCCCATATTTTCTTTTTCTGAATCAACTCTGTTATATATTATTTCAGCTGCAGTATTACCAGTTATTGCATAATGTAATTTATTTTGAACTGTTTTAAAAAATTCTTTTGTTATTTCTGAATCTTTATCATAATCAACACTACAAGAAGAATATATATCTGTTATTTTTTGGTAAAATCTTCTCTTGCTTGAACGAATGTTTCTAATTCTTTCAAGTGTTTCTTCAAAATAATCCTCGCCAAATATGTAATTAGGATTTTTTAATCTTTCATCATCCATAACTACACCTTTTATCATATATTCTTTTAATATTTTAGTAGCCCAAATTCTAAAGTTGGTTGCTTTTTTTGAATTTACTCTATATCCAACTGCAATAATCATATCAAGATTATATATCTTTACAGGTTTTTTAGAATTATCAATGTCGGTTTTTCCGACGGTGTTATTTTCATCAAGTTCACCACTATTTAATATATTATTAATATGTTCTGTTATTGTACTTCTTCCCACACCAAACAATTCTGCAATTAAATTTTGAGTAAGCCATATGTCATTATTTATTAACATTACACTAACCTTAATATCATTGTTTGAATCTCTATATATTAAAAAGTCATGATTAGTTATTTGTAAGTTTTTATTGTCCATTTATTATTCTCCTTTCTTTTAAATTTTTTATTTAATATCAATTTTAACATTTTTATTCTTATCAATATAAATACATTTTACTTTATTTTCTAATCCTAATCTAGTAATATTAGATAAATTTAATTTTTCATTTATAATTTCAATTAGCTTATTTTCACTAATAGATTCATTATTTTCACAAGTTTTATTTCTATAGTAGTTAGAGCAATAGTAATAAACTCTTTCTTTTGAAGTTCGTTTTACCATATTACCGCCACAACATTTGCACTTTAAAAAGCCAGATAAAATGCCTATACTTCCATCTTTATTTACTTTAGCTTGTCTATTTAAAATATCTTGCACTTTATCAAATTTTTCTTTACTTATAATTGCTTCGTGATGATTAGAAGTTATAATTCAATTTTCCTTTTCTAATTGAATTTGTTTGTTAACTCTATAATTTAATTTTCTTCTACCGAAATTACAGATACTCCCATAGCAGAAAATACCACTTCTACAAAATTACCAGTTTCAATATAATTTCTGCCAAGTCTTGATAAATCTTTTATAAGTATTACATCTATTTTCTTATTTTTTATATCTTCTATCGATTTATCAATATTAAATATGCCATTACCTACTGGATAATAAACAGGATAAACTTTATATTCGTTTTTATTAATTTGTATTTTGTAACATTTTTTCTATTTTCAGATATAGATATCTTTTTATTTAAAATAATAGAACTAACTTGGTTTCCAAAAGTAATAATTATTTTTGGTTTAATTATGTTTATTTCTTTGAATAATAAATCAAGATATTTTTTCAACACTTCATCAGGCAATGGTCTTGCATCTATTTGTGTACATTTACCTAAATTAGTAATGAACAATTTATTTTTTTCAATTTCTTCGTAAACATAGTTGCAAAACTCATAATCCCGTTTTTTTGGTTTCTTTTCTTGAATTTTGTTAAATGTTTCTTCACTTAATAAATCAACTTTATAGAACAACTTCCATATGTTTTTAGTTCCTAACCATGGCGACTTTCTATCTTTCCAAGATTTATCACTGGCAATATTTTTTCCTGTAGGATTCATAAAAACAAAACATATATCAGGATTTTTTTCAAATCCACCATTATATATAGAATCTAATTCCTTAGCACCATATTTAACTTGTAATTCATCATAATCTTTTCTTAAATCTTCTATCTTCAAAATATTCACCTTCTTATAAAAAAGTTTCTTTAAGTAGTTTTTACCCAATTTTTCTTATAATTTTTGTTAATTTTTTCAATTAATAATAAATTATGTCCCCAAGGTAATTTGGCAACAAGTTGTTGCCATTTTTTATCATCAACATATTCCTCATAGAATAATCTCATTGACCTTATATTTCTTTCAGAAAAGCTTTTCATATTAGGAAAAGTTAATTTAAGTTCTGTTGGCACTTGATTCGTAAAATTATTTCCATATTGTTTGTTTTCTGAAACAATTTTTCCTAATTTAAAATACAACATAATTAAATTACTATTTACTTCTTGCATAGTTTTAATTGGCGTATTTATAATTTCTTCTTTAATATTACTAATAACATCTTTAAAATTTTAAATCAGTCTAATTTTATCATAGCTTTATATTTATGTCAATTAAAATAAAACTCCAAAATGGGAATATTTTTAATCAATATTCCCATTTCAAAATTTGTCTCATATTAAATTTTAATAGAATTTATATTCATTTTTATCTTCTCTTTTGTCTTTAGCTTTTAATTCTTCATCATATTTTTCATTTTTAAAGTACCAATCTGTTTTTCCATCTGATGGATTTACTTTTCTTCCTTTATCAGCTAACATATCAATTACCGAAAATAATGCTAAAACAATTGCAACAACATCTGATATTAAATTCATACTCAAATCACTTGTTAATACTGCTTGTCCTTGTAATATTGGAAGTATACTTGCAACTAGATGTTCTCCAAAATAAGCAGAATACATTACCAAATAAAGCAATGATCCTATCATTTTTCTTTTTACTACTAATACTATACAAGGTATTGTTAAAAAAGCAATAATTACCTCATATGTAAAATTATATGATACTATCCCTAACATATCTATGGAATATTGTGTGCATAATCCAACTACTGCTCTAAATAACCAGAACATAACCATAAATATTGCAATCATCCATGTTGAAAAATTATTCATCTCTTTTCCTCCGTTTCTTAAGATTTTTTCAACAAAAATGGGGGCTGTAGAAAATTATTCCACCCCCAAAAAACATTTTAGTCTTCATCTACAAAATTAAATTCGTCTTTATATTTTTCTTTAAATATTTCAAATACCTTGTTTAATATTTCTTCATCTTCAACACCAACATATGATTCTTCTTCTGAATCTTCGTCTGTATCTTCAACTTTTAATATTACAACTTCGCCTTCTTCTTCAACTCCGTCGTCAATTACTGGTAGTAAGATGACATATTCTTCATCATCTAATTCTACTAAATCTAAAAATTCAAATTTTACTTCGTTTCCATCTTCATCATTTAATATTACTATATTATCTAAATCTTCTCCTTCATATCCTTCGTCCATGTTTTATTTCTCCTTTCAATTTTTATTATAATATTAATATCTACAAATTTAAAATTTCTATACTAATATCATTCATATAATAACCTATTTTTTGTTTTTTTGCAACTGTTTTATTTAATTTTGTTGATTTATAAATGTTTCTAAAATGTATACTGCTGATATTGTGTCTACTATTGATTTTTTCTTTTTTGGATTTATTTCTAAGTAGTTCATTGTTTTGTGTGCTGCTACTGTTGTTAGTCTTTCGTCTACAGTTGCTATTTTTTTGTCTGGATATTTGCATTTTAGTTTGTGTATAAATTTTTCTGTTACTTCTGCTCTTTCTGTTTTTGTTCCATTCATATTATATGGCATTCCTATTACTATTGTTTTTACTTCGTATTGTTCAAATATTTCGTCTAGTCTTCTTAATATAATTTTGTCAGAGTTGTTTCTTTGAATTGTTTCTAGTCCTTGTGCTGTTATGTTTAGTGCGTCTGTTATTGCTATTCCAACTCTTGCGTCTCCATAGTCTATGCTTAATATTCTACTCATCTTCTATACCTATATAACTTTTTACCATTTTTTCTAATAGTTCGTCTCTTTCTATTGTTCTTATTTTGTTTCTTGCATCGTGATAGCTTGTAATATATGTTGGGTCTCCTGATAGTATGTATCCTACTAATTGGTTAATTGGGTTATATCCTTTTTCTTGTAATGCTTCATATACTTCTTTTAGTATTTCTTTTGTTCTTAAGTTTTCTATTTTTTCTACTTCAAAATGCATTGTTTTATCAAATTCCATTGCATTCCCTCCTTACTTTTTTGATTTTCTGTTGTTTATTTTTTGCCAAGCCTTGCTTTTGCTTGTTTATTTTTTATTTTGTGATGTGTGTTTTCTTGGTAATCTTTAAATTTTGTGATATTTTTTTGTTATTTTAGATCTTTGTTATGTCACTTTCATTTTTACTTGCATTGTCTATATATTCTTCTAGTTTTTTTAGTACTTCTTCTAGTCCTGTTCCTTTATAATATGTTGATATTGCAAAGTTTAATCTTGGTGTTACTTCTATTTTTTCTTTGTTGTTTTTTGTTTCTTCGTCTTCTTGGTTTGGTAATGCTATTTTCATTTTTTCTAGTGAGTTTTTTAAGTCGTTTAAGAAGTCTGCTACTCCACTAATTTCTACTCCTGAAAATGCTATTACAAATTTGGGTCCCATATATCTTACAAATACATAGTCTGATGCTATGTTTTTTTGTATATATGCACTTACTTGTGTTACTACTTCGTTTCCTAGTTCTCTTGAATATATTTTATTTATTTCTTCAAGGTTTGCTATTCTGAACATGCATATTGTTGATGTTGTGTGTTGGTCTATTATTCTTTTTCCTTCTCCATATAAGTATTCTTCTGAATTTAATCCTGTAAATAAGTCTTTTCTTACTATACTTTCTAATGTTTTTTGGTGTACTACAGTTTTTAATACTGATACTATATTGTCTTTTATTACTTCTAAGACTGCTGTGTCTACATTGTCAAAATCGTGTGGTGTTCCACTTTCTATAATCCAATATCCTATATAAACATTGTCTATATACAATGGGAAAAATATGGCTGATTTTGCTCTTCCAAATTCCATTTGTTGATATGGTAATCTTTCTTTTTCGTTATTTACTGTTACATATTTTGGAGTGGCTGTTGTAATACTGTCTTTAAACATGTCTATATTTTGTAGTGACCTTAAAGAGTTCCAGTGTCTTTTATCAACATTTGATGCTTTTACCATATATTCTGCTCCGTCAAATACAACTATTGTTGAATATTTTATTTCGTATTTTTCTATTAGTATTTCATTAATCTTTTTTATCTTATCATCTACACTTGATGTTTCTCCTATTGCATTCATAAAGTCTTGTACAACTGATAGGTTTGTTATTTTTTGATTAATATTGCGAAATGTCTGTATTTTTTTATGTATTGTTAAATTGTAGATTATAAGACCTATTATAGCAACAATTAATACTACAACTATTCCCATTAACACAATGCTTTCCTCCTTATTTTAATACTTTCTCATTTGCTCCAATGTTGAGTTTATACTTGGTGAAAATCCATTTCCATTTACTGTTGGTGGTCTATAACTTGTTGTTCCTGCTGTGTTTTTGTATATCATATTTGCTAATTCTGTTAGTATTTGTATGATATTTTTTGGATATCCTTTTAATGATATTTCACAATCTATTAATCCATCTAAATATTTTACATATACTTGTTCGTCAAATGGTATTGATATGTATTTTATAAGATTTTTGTCAAATAATTCTACCATGTATGTCATTGCTGGATCATTGTATGATGACATTCCTCCTATAATTACTTTTTCACTAGCCTTTTTTAACTTTTCTACTTTGTTTAATATTATTCTTAATTTTTTTTCGTCTAGTATATTTTTTGATCTTAGTTCATTTAAAAATGATGTTAATGGTTGTATTGTTAGTACATCCATTGATTGCACTAGATATATTTCTTGTGCATAAGAGAAATATGATAGTGGTGTTTTAAAGTCGCAATCTATTAATACTACTGAATAATTTTTTACTAGGGTTTGTAATATTTCTCCTGCATTTTCTATTATTTCATTATCGTCTGGTAATGATGTATATACTGTTAGATTTTTGTTTGCTTGTATTCCTTTTGGATTTCCGTTTATTAGGTTTTGGAAACAATATATTGCTGTGTTTCTTAGGTCTTCTATATTATTTGTGTATACATAATATGAATTTCTGTTTTGTGTTAAGTCTAATATTGCTGTTGAAATTCCATGTGTTGATAATATTTGTGCTACATTGTTTACTATAAATGATGTTCCATTTTTGCTTGTTCCTACAAAACATGCTAATTTCTTGTTTCCTGTTAATAATGATGATATGTCTATTTCTGTGTTTATTGTTTGTTCTGTTTTTGATATTTGTCCTATTGTATTTATTGGTCTTATTTCGTTTTCTTTTGGTTCTATTGTTTCTTTCATTCCTAGTTCTTCTGCTTTTTCTTCTAGTCCTGGCATTATTATGTTTTCTTCTTGTTCTTCTTCTAATCCTGGCATTACTAAATTTTCTTCTTGTTTTGTTGTTTCTTCTATACCTGGCATTATTAGATCTTCTTCATCTTGTATTTGCAATTGATTTTCATCTTCAGTATTCTTTTTTGGTCTTCCTCTTTTCTTTTTTGGTGCGTCTTCTTCTGGTAGTGGATTTTTTCTTGGTCTTCCTCTTCCTCTTTTTGGTGCTGGTTTTGATTCTACCTCTTCTGTTTTTTCTTCTGTTTCTGCTTTTTTTAAATTTTCTTCTTGTTTTGTTGTTTTTGTTTGTTGTGTTTGTACAAATCCATTTTCATTTTTTACATAAGTGTTTATTTCTCTTTCTATTTGTTTTAATGGGTCTTCTTCTTCTTTGTTTTCTTCTACTGGTTTTGGTTTTGTTAGTTTTTTGGTGTTTTGTAAGTTTACTGCATTTGGTATTACTACTGGTTTTGATAATAATGTTTCTTTTGTGTTTACTGTTTTTAGAAGTTTTTCACTTGTTCCGTTTGCTTCTTCATTGTGTTTGCCTTTTCTTAGTTTGTCTGTTACTTTTGAGTTGAATGACATTACTTTTTGATATTTTGGTGATTTTTCTTCTAGTACTGCTCTTACATTTAATGGTAAGAATTTGCAAATTATTCTTAGTTGTACATCATTGTATTGTGATGCTATATTATCAAAACTTTCTAAGTATTTTTCTTCGTTTTTTCCTAGTCTTTTATAATGTGCTAGTATATTTTGTATTTCTACTTCACTTACATCGTTTTCGTTTTCTGGTTTGTAGTTTACATCTTCTGAGTCTATTTTATAATATATTTTTGCTTCTTTTTTTGAACGTGGTTTGTTTATTAATTTGCATAGCTCATCAATGTTTCTGTCTGGTCCTAATAGTGCATCATATACACTTATTCCAAATAGTTTTATTAGCATTTGTTCTGATTTTGTTCTTCTGTCTGCGCATATTAATATTATTGGTATGTTGTCTCCTTGATAGTTTGATGCTTCATCACTTATGCTGTCTAATTTTTCAAAGATGAATTTGTCTATTTGATCATATTGGTTACTTGTAAAGTTTTCTAAATCTTCACTAATAATTATTCTATCATATGTTTTGTCTTTTTGTAATTCTTTTAAAATTGCATTAAAGTAATAAACATTTTTATATGAAATTATTTCTTTATATTCTCTTTGATATTTTTTTACAATGTTTTCTGATATTTCTTCATTACTTACAGCAAATAATACTTTCATTTGTTACCCCCTTCCAAATTTTATGAACACTGCAAATGCAAGTGGTAAAATTTGGCATATAATTAATAATATTGTAAATGTTACCATTAGCCCCATTCCTTTTTCTAATGTGTCTAACTTACGGATACCTATAATATATTTATGTATTGCTCCTATTGCAATTCCTAAAAAACAAAACGGTATACTATATATTTGTATTAAGTGTAAAATATATGCTACTGTTCCATATACTTTTGATCCATATTTTTCTTGATAGTCTTCTAAGTTTTTTGTTTCATTTTCTTTTATTTCTACTATTTTTCCTTCGGTTGTATTGTCTATTACATTTTGTGCTGCTTTTACGGCTACACTATTTGCATATATTGCAAATATGAATATAATTGTAAGTACTATACTTGCTATCTTTTTCATTTTATACCTTTCCTTTCTGTTTTTTTTGCTATTTGTTTGACTCTTTTTTTTACCTTTATATCATACAATATCTTTATGAAAATAGCAAGTGGTATTGAAAAAAAAGTCCATAATTCTTACAATCTTACGGCATAAAGCTAATATATGTATGTATTGTTTCAATATCATTGTTATAAATTGTGATGTTATAATTTTCCGTATAGGTATTTTATATGTTTGTATACTGCATTTGCCCAATTTTTGTCACTAGCATATTTTTTGTTTACTCCTGTTAGTGTTGGTTCTGAATAATATGTTCCTACGGCTTGTTCTCCTCCATAAATACTTGTTCCTTTTGGATTTAAGTAATATTTTACTAATACTCTTGATATTAGATCTATACTTTCTGAATATTTTGTAAATTCATAAGCTCCATTGTATGGGTTAGAGTCATATGCTCCATATCCAAAAAGATTTTTTTTGTTTTTTGCAATTTTTGATGTTCCCCAATTGCTTTCATGTATTCCTATTGCTGCTACAAATACTCCATTTATGTTGTATTGTTTTTCTACATAGTAGAAGTATTCTGCATTTTGTTCAAATATTTTATTAACATCTTTGCTATCTTTTAATATTTTTTGAAATTGTTCTAGTGTTAGTCCACTTGGTTTATTTAATTGTATTTCATTTGTTACTTGCTTGCTTTCTTGGATTTTTGGTTTTATTTCTTTTGTTCCTACTTTTATTACTTTATTAATTGCTGGTTTTACAACTGCTATTGAAATTTGTTCTTCACTTTTTAGTTCTCCATTTTCATATATTTTTTTATATGTTATTCTTTGTGTTCCTTTTTTTCCTTCTTCTGCAACAGCTGTTTCCCCTTTTAGTAATTCCTCTGATTGTATATATTCTGTTAAATATTCTAATGCTACATCTTCTTGTCTTAATTCTTCTGATGTGCTTTGTTTTGAATTTTGGTTTATGACTTTGTCTATGTCTACTTTTTCTACTTCTGAATATTCTATTTCTTTATTTTTTTGTGTTTCTTCTGTTATATTATTTTGTTGTTCTTCTACATTTAATACTTCCATTATTTTTTGTTTATTTATTTCTTCTTGATTTGGTAAATCTAGATGTTTATTTTTTGTCTTTTGGGTATCTTTTCCTATATTTTCATGTCCATAATAATAATATTTTTCTTCGTATTTTTTATTTGATACTGGTATTCTGTTTAATACTACTCCTGCTAAGTTTCCTCCTACGTTTTGTATGTTTTTTATTACTCTTTCTAGCGCTTCTCTTTTTGTTATTTTATATGCTGTAACTATTACTGTTGAGTCTACTATTCTTGATAATATTATAGAGTCTGTTACTAGTTCACATGGTGTTCCATCAATTATTATTATATCACATACTTTTTTCAATTCTTCTAATAAGTTTATCATTTGTGTTGATACTAGTAATTCTGATGGATTTGGTGGTATATTTCCTGCTGATAATACATATAAGTTTTCTACTTCTGTTTCTTGAATGTAGTCTGCCATTGTGTTTGTTATGTTGTTTTCCTTTTCTTCTATTCCTGATAATAAGTTTGATAACCCTGGTGTTGGTGATATTCCAAATATTGCATATTGTCTTCCTTTTCTCATGTCTGCATCTATTAAAACTACTTTTTTTCCTGCTTGTGCAAATGTGACTGCTAAGTTAGAAGCTACCCAACTTTTTCCTTCTCCTGGAAATGTTGATGTTACTAATATTGTTTTCATTTTTTTGTTTGCATTCATAAATTGTATATTTGTTCTTAATGTTCTAAATACTTCTGAAATTGGAGATTTTGGATCTTTATGTGCTATTACTTCTTTTCTCATTATTTTCTACCTCCTTTTTCATTTTCGAAATTGTCTATTAGTGGAATTGCTGCTATTACTGGTATTCCATAATTTTTTTCTATTTCTTCTGCACTTTTTACAGTTGTGTCTAACATATTTGCTATTAATGCATATATTATTGCTATAACTAGTCCTACAAATGCAAATAGTATTACATTTTTACTTACATTTACGTTTGATGGCTCTTTTGGTACTTCTGCTGTGTCTACTACATGTATATTGTTTATATTGTATATGTCGTTTACTTCTTCTGAAAATACATTTGCTATTTCATTTGCTATTTGTGTGGCATATATTGGTTCTTCATTTGATACTGTTATTTCTATTAGTTCTGTGTCTTTTACTGAACTTACTGTTATATTTTTTCTTAAGCTTTCTTCTTTTACATCAATGTTTAAATTTGATATTACTTTCCTTAATACTTTTTTGCTTTTTACTAATTCGCTATATGTTGATACTAATTTTGAGTTTAGTGTTACATCTGTTGTTGTTATTGAATTTGTTGCATCTTGTGTATTTTCTCCACTTGATGTTGCTAATACTAATGTTGTTGATGCTGTATACATTGGTTTTATAAACCCTATTGTATATATTCCACCTATTATTGCAAATAAAATTATAAATAATATGATTTGTATTTTTTTATTCCAAAAAATCATAAATAGTTCTTTTAAATCAATATCTTCCATTTTTATTACATTCCTTTCCTTGTTCTTATTTTATCTTTTGCTTATT
>ERZ835109.2597-NODE-2597-length-11176-cov-2.898750_pt1 | contig 11176 bp, 9 predicted proteins | sample MGYA00519946_ERZ835109 | MGnify/ENA primary metagenome ERZ835109 (study PRJEB31850, sample SAMEA3708771) | human gut metagenome | biome: human gut; feature: human-associated habitat; material: faeces | place: China | collected 2014 ...
GTAAGATCGGTTCTTCGGCGATGGATGCTATTGCCCGTCAGCCGGAAGAGACTAACAATATCAGAACCAATATGATCGTGATTGCGGCTTTGATCGAGGGTGTTGCTCTTTTCGCAATTATCGTTTGTTTATTAGCATTGTTTGTATAAAAAGAAGCTATGTCATTATTTACACCGGAATTCGGATTAGTGTTTTGGATGCTGGTTGTCTTTTTGATTCTTTTCGGCATCCTGGCAAAATACGCCTGGCCGGCTATTGTCCGGATGATGGACGAGCGGGCTGATTTTATTGATAAAGGCGTAGAGTATGCCCGGGAGGCTAAAAGAGATCGCGAAAAGGCGCAAGAGGATGCCAAAGATTTGTTGACGGAAGCCCGTAAGCAACAATTAGAGGTATTGCAGCAGACAGAACGGCTGAAACGGGAGATGATAGCGGAAGCCCGAAAAGCGGCAGAAAACGAGGCAAAACAAGTGAGGGAAGCTGCCAACTTGTCGATAGAACAGGCAAAACGGGAAGCAGAATTACAATTGCGTAAACAAGTGGCATCTTTGTCTTTGCAAGTTGCAGAGAAAGTGATGCGTAAGGACTTGGCTACCGATAAGAACCAGATGGAACTGATCGGTAAGTTGTTGAACGAGCTTGAGAATAAAGAGTAAAGGAGGAGAGTATGGACGAAGGATTGATTGCTCGAAGGTATGCAAAGGCCGTGTTTCGATACGCGCAGGAGTTAAATGCTGCTGATGCAGTGTATGAGAAGATGAAATTATTCGAGAAAAATTATATCGCTCATCCCGACTTGCAGAAAGCTTTGTTAAATCCGTTGTTATCACCCGAGGATAAGGAAATGCTGCTCTCCACGGCTATCGGGATAGAACCGGGAGAGGCATACATCAAGGGTATTCGTTTGTTGATAAGAAACCACCGGGAAATGTATGTCAGGTCAATTTGCCTGATGTTTCAGAAGATTTACCGGGCTGTAAACGGGATTATCCGGGTGAAGATCATCACGGCGATGGAGTTGTCGGACGAGACGATGGATAAGATCAAAGAGTTCGTGCGGCGTCATACTGATAAGACAATAGAGTTTGTCCATAAGGTTGATCCCTCGATTATCGGAGGTTTTATATTACAGATTGGATCCCGGCAACTAGATGCCTCACTGATGAAAGAGCTGAAGGAGATGAGTCTCCAGTTTGGATTTTTAGATTATAAATGAATTCTTCGGGAGGATGACAAGAAGAACGTGTTAGCCTTGTGAGGCCTGAATTTAAAATCTAAAATCATTAAATCTAAAATTATTTAGGGTTATGTTGAAAGCGAATGAAATATCAGATATTTTAGAAATGCAACTCAAGGAGGTCGATACGAAGATGGCTTTCGAAGAGGTGGGAACCGTGATGGAGGTTGGTGACGGGGTGGCCCACGTGTTCGGGTTGGATAATGTGCAGGCTAACGAGTTGCTGGAATTTGAGAACGGGGTTCGTGGAGTTGCAATGAACTTGGAGGAAGATAATGTGGGAGTGATTCTGATGAATGCCGGTGATCGGGTGAAGGAAAATTACACGGTGAAACGTACGGGAAGTATTGCCTCTGTGAAGGTGGGTGAGGGATTGCTTGGACGGGTTGTCAACACGCTGGGTGAACCTATCGACGGAGCCGGACCCATTGAAGGGGAATTAATACAGTTACCGTTGGAACGTAAGGCTCCGGGGGTAATCTATCGTCAACCGGTGAAAGAACCTTTGCAGACAGGTATTAAGGCTATCGACTCTATGGTGCCTATCGGACGCGGGCAGCGGGAGCTGATTATCGGTGATCGACAGACGGGGAAGACCTCTATCGCGGTGGATACGATATTGAACCAAAAAAGGTATTTTGACAAAGGTGATCCGGTTTATTGTATTTACGTGGCTATCGGGCAAAAAGCATCCTCTGTGGCTATGCTCGTGAACACGTTGCAGGAGCGGGGTGCCATGGAATACACGGTCGTGGTGGCGGCAAACGCCTCTGATTCGGCAGCCATGCGGTATTACGCGCCGTTTGCCGGGGCAACCATTGGCGAGTATTTCCGGGATAGCGGACGTAATGCACTTGTGATATATGACGACCTTTCCAAGCAGGCGGTAGCTTACCGGGAGATATCTTTGATTTTGCGTCGTCCGTCAGGTCGTGAGGCTTATCCGGGTGATATTTTCTACCTGCATTCCCGTTTGTTGGAAAGAGCCGCGCGTATTATTTCCAGCGATGAGATGGCACTGACGATGAATGATCTGCCGGAAAACTTGAAACCGATGGTGAAAGGGGGCGGTTCGTTGACAGCCTTACCGATTATCGAGACACAGGCGGGCGACGTATCGGCATATATTCCCACGAACGTGATCTCTATCACGGACGGTCAGATATTTCTTGAAGCCAGTTTGTTTAACGAGGGTATGCGTCCGGCAATTAACGTGGGTATTTCGGTATCCCGTGTAGGTGGTAACGCCCAGTTAAAGGCCATGAAAAAGATAGCCGGAACGCTGAAGATCGATCAGGCACAATACCGGGAACTGGAATCGTTCTCCAAATTCGGCGGAGATATGGATTCCGTGACGGAAATGGTGATAGACAAAGGGCGTAAGAACGCACAATTGTTGATACAACCCCAACATTCCCCGATGCCCGTGGAGGAAGAAATTGCTGTCATATATTGCGGTACCCAAGGATTGTTACGGAACGTGGCAATAAAACATATTGCCGAATTTGAAAAAATGTTTTTGGAAATCTTGCGTTCCAGATACCAAAAGGAGATTCTTGAACCGTTGAGTAAGGGTATGCTGGATGAAAATATTTCCAAGCTACTGGAAGAAGTTGCCGGGGATGTGGCACAAACGTTTAATGATTAGAGTTCATAAAGTTTGTAAAGTTCATAAAGTAACGGGTGTCCTTCGGACAAGGTTTAATGGCAGCGTGAACTGCCGTAAACAAAGCCCGCGGGTTCCAAAATCTTATGAACTTTACAACCTTACAAACCTTATGAACTTTATAAACCTTATAAACTTTATAAACTGACTTATGCTGAAAGGAAAACATATTATATTGGGGGTGACGGGAAGTATTGCAGCTTACAAGGCTGCCACGTTGACTCGCTTGCTCGTGAAAGAGGGGGCAACGGTAAAGGTGGTTATGACACCACTGGCAAAAGAGTTTATCACTCCATTGACTATGGCTACGCTGTCCAAGAGCCCGATCATGGTGGATTTTTACAACCCGGAGAACGGGGATTGGAATTCTCATGTCGATTTGGGATTGTGGGCAGACCTCTATCTGCTGGCACCCGCTTCTGCCAACACGATTGGAAAGATGGCGAACGGGATAGCAGACAATATGCTGATAACCACTTATCTTTCGGCCAAAGCTCCGGTATTCATTGCACCGGCTATGGACCTCGATATGTATGCACATCCTTCTACACAGAAGAATCTGGATATATTGCGTTCCTACGGCAACCGCATCATTGAGCCCGCAACGGGTGAACTTGCCAGCCATCTGGTCGGCAAAGGGCGTATGGAAGAACCGGAAAACATTATCCGAGTGCTGGACGAGTTTTTCTCTGCGAGTGCCGAACTTCAGGGAAGGAAAATTATGATAACTGCCGGACCGACTTACGAAAAGATCGATCCGGTCCGTTTTATCGGCAATTATTCTTCCGGTAAGATGGGATTTGCTTTGGCGGAAGAATGTGCCCGTCGTGGGGCAGAGGTGACGTTGATCGCCGGACCGGTGCAACTGAAAACGCAGCATTCGCGTATCCACCGGATAGATGTGGAATCTGCTCAGGAAATGTATGAGGCAGCGCAAACCTGTTTCCCGACTTCCGACGTGGGGATTCTTTGTGCGGCAGTCGCCGATTTCCGCCCGGAAACGGTGGCCGGCAAAAAGATCAAACGGGAGAAGGAAGAAGAACTGACCTTGCATCTTCAGGCTACGCAGGACATTGCTGCAAGTCTGGGAAAGATCAAAGAAGACAATCAACTGTTAGTGGGGTTTGCCCTCGAAACAAATAACGAACAGCAGAATGCCGAAGGAAAGCTCGAACGTAAAAACTTTGACTTTATCGTCCTCAACTCTCTGAATGACGCGGGAGCCGGCTTCCGTCACGATACAAACAAGATTAGCATTATTGATCGCAAAGGTCGCGAGGATTATCCTCTGAAGCCCAAACAGGAAGTAGCGCAAGACATCATCGATCATCTGGTTTCCGTCTTGACTCACTGATCTTTATTTTTTAGGTTTAATTTTTAATTTACAGAAGGTGTTACGTTCACTTTATATTCAGAATTACGCATTGATAGAAAAACTGGATATCGGTTTTGAAACAGGCTTCTCGGTCATCACAGGCGAGACGGGGGCCGGAAAATCGATTATTCTGGGAGCCATCGGTCTGCTGCTCGGACAGCGTGCCGATGTGAAAGCGATTCGTCGTGGAGCTTCTAAATGTATTATCGAAGCACGTTTTGATATCTCGGCTTACGGTATGCGCCCGTTTTTTGAAGAGAACGAACTGGAATACGACGACGAGGAATGTATCCTGCGGCGCGAAGTGCAGGCGTCCGGCAAAGGCCGCGCATTCATTAATGATACGCCTGCTTCGCTGGCACAGGTGAAGGAATTGGGCGAACAACTGATCGATGTACATTCGCAGCATCAGAATCTTTTGCTCAATAAAGAAGGTTTCCAACTGAATGTACTCGATATTCTGGCTCATAACGATGATGCGCTGGAGAAGTATCATTTACTGTATAATGAATGGAAGCTGCTCGACCGTGAACTGTCCGAGCTGACGGCACTTGCCGAGCAAAGCCGGACGGATGAGGACTATCTTCGTTTCCAGCTGGAACAACTGGAGGAAGCTCATCTGGTGGAAGGGGAACAGAGTGAACTGGAGCAGGAGGCGGAAACTCTGAGTCATGCTGAGGAGATCAAAGCGGGGCTTTACCGCATCGAACAGTCTTTTTTCTCGGACGAAGGCGGACTGCTTTCTTTCCTGAAAGATAATCTGAATACGCTGAATAATCTGAGAAAGGTGTATCAGCCTGCCGGAGAACTGAGCGACCGCATGGAAAGTGCCTACATCGAACTGAAAGATATTTCGCAGGAAGTCTCAGCGCAGGGAGAATCCATCGAGTTTAATCCTACCCGTCTGGACGAAGTGAACGATCGTCTGAATCTGATTTACTCCCTGCAACAGAAGCATCGGGTACAGACACTTGAAGAATTGATGGCCTTGGCAGACCAATATCGCAGTAAGTTGTCCGAGATCACCTCTTATGATGATCGCATAGCCGAACTGACTGCCCGCAAGGAAGCCCAGTATGAACGGGTGAAGAAGCAAGCTGCCGTGCTGACAAAAGCCCGTGCGGCAGCCGCCCGTGAAGTGGAGAAACAACTGGCTGAACGGCTGGTCCCGCTGGGTATGCCCAACGTCCGCTTCCAAGTGGAAATGGGATTGAAGAAAGAACCGGGCATACAGGGGGAGGATACTGTCAACTTCCTGTTCTCCGCCAACAAGAACGGAACGTTGCAAAGCATATCTTCCGTTGCTTCCGGAGGTGAAATCGCGCGTGTGATGCTTTCTATCAAAGCGATGATCGCCGGTGCGGTGAAACTGCCTACGATTGTATTTGATGAGATCGATACCGGAGTTTCCGGTGAAATAGCCGACCGTATGGCGGATATGATGCAGGAAATGGGTGACTGCAACCGTCAGGTGATCAGTATCACACATCTGCCTCAGATCGCAGCTCGCGGGCGCGCTCATTATAAAGTATATAAGAAGGACAGCGATACGGAAACGAACAGCCATATCCGCCGTCTCACCGATGAAGAACGGGTAGAGGAGATCGCTCACATGCTGAGCGGAGCCACATTGACCGAGGCTGCCCTCAGCAATGCGAAGGCCCTGTTGGCCCGTACTTCATAATCCATAATTCAAAATTTATAATTCAAAATTACAATGACCGATAAAAGTGAAATGATTTTCGGCGTCCGTGCCGTCATAGAGGCCATTCAGGCTGGAAAAGAGATTGATAAGATCCTCGTTAAGAAAGACATTCAAAGTGATCTTTCCAAAGAGCTTTTCGCAGCATTGAAAGGATTGCTGATTCCTGTTCAGCGTGTGCCGGTGGAACGTATCAACCGCATCACACGGAAGAATCATCAGGGTGTGGTTGCCTTCATTTCCTCTGTGACCTATCAGAAGACGGAAGACCTCGTTCCTTTCTTATTCGAGCAAGGCAAGAATCCGTTTTTTGTGATGTTGGATGGCATAACGGATGTGCGTAACTTTGGTGCGATAGCCCGTACCTGCGAATGTGCCGCGGTGGATGCGGTGATTATTCCTGCGCGTGGCAGCGTATCGGTGAATGCCGATGCCATGAAGACTTCCGCAGGTGCGTTGCATACATTGCCTGTCTGCCGCGAACAGAATCTGCGTGCGACTTTGCAGTATCTCAAGGACAGCGGTTTCCGTATCGTTGCCGCTACCGAGAAAGGAGATTATGACTATACGAAAGCCGATTATACGGGACCGATGTGTATCATCATGGGAGCGGAGGACACCGGTGTATCATATGATCATCTGGCTCTCTGTGACGAATGGGTGAAGATACCGATGCTGGGAACTATCGAATCTCTGAATGTTTCCGTAGCTGCCGGTATTTTGATTTATGAAGCTGTGAAACAAAGAAACAACGACTGATATGAAGAAACTTTTAATCTTACCTTTAGCGCTTTTCCTCTTGGTACAGAGCGGTCTGGCGCAAACCCCGAAATGGGTGGAGAAGGCGAAACGTGCTGTTTTCTCAGTAATAACTTATGATAAGAATGACAAGATGCTGAATACCGGAAACGGATTTTTCGTATCCGAAGACGGACTGGCTCTCTCTGACTACAGTCTCTTCAAAGGGGCTGAGCGTGCGGTGATTGTCACAGCCGAAGGCAAGCAAATGCCGGTCAGCCTGATTTTGGGAGCAGATGATATGTACGATGTGATCAAGTTTCGTGTGGCCATCACCGAGAAGAAAGTGCCGTCACTGGTAGTGGCGACTACTGCTCCGGCTGCAGGCGCTGACGCATGGATGCTTCCTTATTCTACGCAGAAGAGCATTGCCTGCGTTTCGGGTAAAGTGAAGGATGTATCGAAGATTGCTGGAGAATACCATTACTATACCTTGAGTATGCAGATGAAAGACAAGATGGTGAGTTGTCCGGTGATGAATGCGGAAGGCCAGGTGTTCGGTATTTCACAGAAGTCCTCCGGTGCGGATACGGTAACGACTTGTTATGCGGCAGGGGCAGCTTTTGCAATGTCGCAGAAGATTAGTGCTCTGTCTTTGGGAGACGTTGCTCTGAAGAATATCGGTATCCGGAAAGGATTGCCCGAAGCGGAGGATCAGGCATTGGTGTATCTGTTTATGGCTTCCACGCAGATGTCGGCTGATGAATATGAGAAATTGCTGGACGATTTCATTCGCCAGTTCCCCAGCAGTACCGATGGATATATCCGCCGTGCCAACTATTACGTAGCAAAAGGTAAGGATGACCAGTCTTATTTTGACAAGGCTGTAGCCGACTTTAATCAAGCCTTGAAGGTGGCGGCTAAAAAGGATGATGTGTATTATAATATCGCCAAGCTGATATACGGTTATCAGCTTTCAAAACCGGAAACGACTTATAAAGACTGGACGTATGATACGGCTTTGAAAAATCTCCGTCAGGCGATGGCTATCGATCCTTTGCCCGTTTATACGCAGTTGGAAGGAGATATACTTTTTGCACAGCAGGACTATGCAGGTGCTTTGGCCGCTTATGAGAAGGTGAATGCCAGCAATCTGGCTTCAGCAGCCTCATTCTTTAGTGCCGCCAAGACGAAAGAATTGCTGAAGGCAGATGCCAAAGAAGTGTTGGCATTGATGGACAGTTGCATTGCTCGTTGTCCGCAACCTGTCACGGCAAATTTTGCTCCTTATCTGCTGGAACGTGCACAGATGTATATGAATAACGATCAGGCAAGAAATGCAATGCTCGATTATGATGCTTATTATAAGGCTGTGAACGGACAGGTCAATGACCTTTTCTATTATTATCGTGAGCAGGCTGCGTTGAAAGCCCGCCAATATCAGCGTGCATTGGATGATATCGTGAAAGCGATTGAATTGAGTCCCAAAGATCTGACTTATCGGGCAGAACATGCAGTGGTTAATCTGCGTGTAGGACGTTACGAAGAATCCATGAAGATACTGAATGAAATTCTGAAAGACGAGCCGAAATATGGGGAAGCATACCGGTTGTTGGGTCTTTGTCAGATACAGTTGAAGAAGACGGACGAAGCTTGCGGAAACTTCAATAAAGCGAAGGAACTGGGTGATCCGAATGTGGATGAACTTATAAAAAAATATTGTAAATAAGCGGAGGTGCTTGGAAAGAATAACGTCTTACTTTCTTTTCGGACTCCTTAGTAGTAAAAATAAACCCCTGCCGGCTTCTACAGTCGGCAGGGGTTCTCGTTTTTGGGGACGTTTGTAAAATACTCTCTCTCTCTAATTTCTCCCCACTTGTCAAGTTCAGGTTTCAGGTCTTAATATGATATATAGGTTTGATTCTTTTTTTGTCCCGTTTATAAGTTAAATGCAGCAGTTTATGGAATACTGCATCTGTTCTTTATTTTTTTTCTCAGAATAGTTACTTTTTTTCTTTTACTGGTAAAATCTTCTGTTTGAGGTGGGGATTTTAATTCTTTTTTAGGAGCTGGTTAATGAAAATATCGAATATTTCATTGTTCGTAAATGGTATAATAAATAGGTGTTGAAAATGAAACAAACAGATATTTCCCTCTAATTATGGTCGTTTAACGAAAATATTATTGTTTTTTATTTGCGTATATTGGTAAATATGGTCATCTTTGCACCGTTATTCGTTTCTGTTTGTTAAAGAATAACGAATAAGTGTGGGGTAAATAGATGATTTTTAGTAAAAAAGACATTCAAGAAGTTCTGCCGGCAGATGTGACTGGCAGGAGCGTAGCGTACCATAAACGTTGGTTAGTGGCTTTAGTACGTATTTCTCATGAGAAGAAAACGAGTGAGCGACTATCTAAAATGGGGATTGAAAACTTCCTTCCTGTTCAGCAAGAAGTGCATCAATGGAGTGATCGTCGAAAGGTAGTCGAGCGTGTTCTTCTTCCGATGATGATATTTGTCCATGTCGATATTTATGAGCAGAAAGAAGTTTTGACATTGGGCTCTATCAGCCGATATATGGTATTGCGTGGAGAAAGTACTCCTGCTGTCATTCCGGATGGACAGATGCACCGCTTTAAATTTATGCTAGACTATTCGGACGAGGCGATCAATATGAGTACGTCTCCCTTGTCACCAGGAGCCAAGATTCAGGTTATCAAAGGGCCATTATCCGGACTTCAGGGAGAATTGGTTACAGTAAATGGAAAATCGAAAGTGGCAGTCCGGCTAACTATGTTGGGATGTGCTTTTGTAGATATACCAGTAGGGTGTGTAGAGCCTCTGGAGAAATAAGGGTTTAAATATAAGTGAAACAAGCATTAAGTGAATAAAAGGGGTATGGTGAGTTTTTTACTACAAGAAAATATTGATGAACTGCAACATCTGGCAGATCATTTACTTCACATCGGTGATAAAAATGGGTATGTATACGCCGATGACCTTTCTGCATTACAACAATCAATCCACGAAAAGATAAACGATTTATATTCACAACGGGGGAAGACACCGGAGCAGGATGCTACCCTGTGTTTGGCCATCCTTCAGGGATATAATGTGTCGATGTACGCCAATCCGGAAGACGAGGATAGAAAACGGTCTGTCTTGCAGCGTTCTCTGACCCTCCTTGATGTTCTTCCCCCTTCTCTTCTTAAACAACAGTTGTCTGCGGTCTGTCACGGTATGCAGGAACTGTGTGAAACCAACTAACTTTTTTATTTGTCAATGAAAATACAACGACTTTTTAGCATTCTACTTTTTTGTTCTATGCTGGGAAGTGGCTCGCTTATGGCCCAGTCCATGAGTGACTCACAGGTACTGGAATATGTAAAGGACGGCATCCGGCAAGGCAAGGAACAGAAACAGCTTGCTTCCGAGCTTGCGCGTAAAGGTGTGACCAAGGAACAGGCTATGCGTGTGAAGCAGCTCTATGAGCAGGAGAATAATATGAGTGTTTCTCATGCTATTGGTACGGAATTGAATGCGTCTCGGCTTCGTGAAGAAACGAAAGAAAATACGTCTGATATGCTTGAGGACCATCCCGATAGGGAAGAACTTGCCCGTGGTAACCAGGTTTTCGGGAGAAACATTTTCAATACCCGCAATCTGACTTTTGAACCTAGCGTTAATCTTGCCACCCCTTTGAATTACCGCCTCGGTCCGGGTGATGAGGTGATAATTGACATTTGGGGAGCTAGTCAGAACACTATCCGCCAGCGCATATCTCCCGATGGTAGTATTAACATTCAGAAGGTGGGGCCTGTTAATCTGAACGGACTAACTATTTCCGAAGCTAACAGTTATCTGAAGAAAACTTTGGATAAAATCTATAATGGTCTTAATAATGCTGATGAACCGACTTCTGATATTCGCCTTACTTTGGGTAATATCCGTACGATTCAAATCAATGTAATGGGTGAGGTGATTCAGCCGGGTACCTATTCCTTGTCTTCTTTTTCCACAGTTTTTCATGCCCTTTACCGTGCAGGCGGAGGGAGTGATATCGGAAGCCTTCGGAATGTCCGGTTGGTTCGTAACGGCCGCAGTCTGGCCACAGTTGACGTTTACCAGTTTATAATGAAAGGTGATATTCAAGATGATATCCGCCTTGAGGAAGGCGATGTTATCATTGTTCCTGCCTATGAAGTTTTGGTCAAGATTGAGGGTAAAGTAAAACGTCCGATGCGCTTCGAGATGAAGAAGGACGAAAGTCTTACTACCTTGATAAAATATGCTGGTGGTTTCGATGCCGATGCTTATACCCGTTCGGTTCGCGTTGTGCGTCAGAACGGTGAGGAATATGAAGTGAACACTGTTAAGGAAATGGACTATAGCATCTACAAAATGCGCAATGGTGATGTTATAACGGCAGAAGCCATTCTCAATCGCTTCACGAACAA
>ERZ835109.2603-NODE-2603-length-11153-cov-3.314832_pt1 | contig 11153 bp, 5 predicted proteins | sample MGYA00519946_ERZ835109 | MGnify/ENA primary metagenome ERZ835109 (study PRJEB31850, sample SAMEA3708771) | human gut metagenome | biome: human gut; feature: human-associated habitat; material: faeces | place: China | collected 2014 ...
GAACACGCTGCTGCCGCCGGCCTTTGGGGCTTGCAGCTGCTTCGGGATGTTCCGGCGCATCAGACGCCGGGAGCCTTGCCCTGCACCAGCTCTTACTTCTCAAGGAAGCGGTGGAGCATCGCGGCAATCTCCGCGCGGGTCGCCGTGCCCTGCGGGTCAAGCACCCCGTCGGGCTTCCCTTGGATCAGACCGCTGCCGACCGCCCACTGCATCGCTGCCCTTGCATAATCTGAGACCTTGCCCGCATCCCGGAACTTGTCAAGCTCTCCCTTGGCGGTCATATCGCAGCCCTTGTAGTCTGCGTAGCGGAAGAAGATGGCTGCAAGCTGTTCGCGGGTGATGGAATCGTTCGGACCGACTTTGTTGTTGCCGTAGCCCAAAAAGATGCCGTTCTCCGCCGTCCATGTGATCGCGTCTGTGTACCACGTTCCGGCTTCCACATCGGTAAAGCTGCTGTTGCCCTTCGGCGCGGGGCTGCCCGCCATGCGCCAAAGAATGGTCGCCATCATCCCGCGCGTCGCCGTCCCGTGCGGACGGAATTGCGCGTTGCCCGTGCCGATCATCAGCCCATTTTCATAGGCGAACATCACATCGCCATAGAACCAGTCCTTTTCAGAAACATCGGTAAAGGGATTCGCGCCTGTGCCGCTATTGCGCAGAATCGTCAGCGTGTAGGTTTTAGCACCGATTCCCACGACAATGTCGGTTTTGCCGCTGTTGGGGATGGCAACGGTTGCGCTGCCGCCGGTGGACAGAGCCTGCCCGTTGATGCTCACGGGCTCGCCGTTTCCAGACACCGCTGTGACCAGCGTAGATGTTGCTCCGCTATCATTTTGCAGCGTATAGGTATAGTTCGTTCCGTTGGCGGTAAAATCGCCGAGCCCCACTGCCAGACCTTCAAAGGTCAGAAGGTCATTACCGGGCACTGCGGCTCGCACCACTACGCGGGTGCCAAGCCGGGAGAAGGTGACGGTTTCCGTCCGGAAGGTTTCCCCGGAGATGGCACCGCCAATACTGGTCTTTTTCGTTTCCAGAACGGTCCCGGCAGCATCCAGCAGCGTGGCCACCAGCACTGTGCCAGTCTGAGACTGCAGGGAGTTGTTGCGCAGGGTAATGGCGGCGGTGCTGTGACCGTTGCCGTCGTTCCCCTGTGTCACATCTATCGTCATCCGCTCTCCGGTGCGGGCCAGTGCGCCGGTCATATGGACGCTGGCCTCGCTGTCACTGCCGTCATACTCCGGCAGGCGCTGATTGCTTCCCATTCCACCGATCTGACCTTCCGCCCACGCCTCGGCGTACAGATAGGTACCCACATTGGGGATCTCGGTTTTGCCAATGGAGTTCATATACTTGCCCAGATCATAGGTCAGGTCCAGTGTAAAGGTTCCCTGATCGATGCGGGCGAGGGCGCTGTCTCCGGAAATGGTGATTTCATTACCACTAACCTGTACGCCGTTGGTGCAGGCTACCTCTGCAGGTTTGGTATGCAGATCATCCGCATAGAACGCAAGCTTCACCTCGCGGTTCTTTCCGCCGGCCAGAGTGGCGGCAGAGGAATTATAGAGGGTCATGCGCACCGTGCGCTTGCCGGCGCTCTCCGCAATCACTTCCATTTGCGAGATGCCAATGTCGGGATAATCCAGATACACTGTGCCTGTTTCGTTGATGCCGTCGGTAGTGATGGTATAGCTCGGGTCGGTCACGCGGCCCTTCACATGGTGCCAGACGGTAAGGGTGGTGCTTTCATTGGGCAGCAGTTTTTCCGTAAGGGTGGCGGTTTCCCCGCTGCCAAGCTTGACCGTTAGGTTTGTCACATCGTTCAGCCCGGTGTTGCGGATGGTAAAGCGAATGGGTGTCAGGCTGTTCAGCGCCAGCATGGCATAATCCACACCGATCTGTTCCACTGCCACCGCATCGGTGACAAAATCAGAGGCAGCGGTATAGAGGATCGTTTGCTCACCCGGAACGGTCACGTTGCCGATTACCTGCGGGTTTACATCGTCATAGAAGGTGGCCTGAATGACAGCCTGCACCTGATTGCTGCCGCTGACATAGGCATCAAAGTGGTCAGCCAGCGTGCGATCCGGCAGCTCTGCCAGTTCCAATGGTGCGGAGAGCGTGTAGGTATTTTCGGCATAGCGCAGCTTGGCCGCCTTCAAAATGCCGTGATCTACCGCGCCGTTGGCGTTATTGACAGTCTCATTCCAGATGATGGTAAGATCATTGCGGCTGCGATGATCCCCGCTGAGGGAAGCGAAGCGGAAGTCTCCGCCCACGACGGCGTTGCCGCTGCTGGTCAGGGCAGACAAAGAGCCGGGGAAACTGTTGGACATGGTGCCGCTGCCGTCCACAGCTAACAGCTGAATATCGCTGCTGCCGTCTCGGACACTATGCCAACCGATGACAAATCGGTCATCCCCGATGCCGAAGTTGGCTGCAACGACCTGGGGGTTTTCGTCAAGATTGCTGTCACAGGTTGCCAGCATGGCTGTACCGGGCATTCCGTCAGCATCCATGGTACAATAGGCGATCTCGTAGTCGGAGGTATTTCCGGTTCCGCTGCGGTCCAGCGAGTAAACCGCCATAGCGGTTCCGTCGGGCAGCATGGCCGCCTGCAACGCCTTCACGCTGCCGGTAGCACCGTTATAAAGCATTTTGGCATTGCTCCAGTCGCCGTTCCTGCTGTCATAGCAACTGTACATGATACAATCTCTGGTCGTGAAGTTCAGCAGGTTGTTGCTGCCCGAAGTACTCACGGGATCGGGGGTGTAGACGCTGCGCCAGAACACGATGGCCTTGCCGTCGCCGCCCACTGCCGTGGCTGGGGCCAGATCCGGCGTGCCGTCGTTGGTTAGGCGGGTGGAAGTCCAGGTCGTGCCGTTATAGACGGACACTACGATCTCCGTGCTGTTCATCAGCAGGTTTTGCTCTTCCAATGTCACGGGATCACCGGCATTTTTACCCGGCAGGTCGGTGCCCATACGAACCCAAGCCGCCGCCGCGAAGCTGCCAGTGCCAGACAAAGAAACGCCCGTGTCGCCGTAGCCGGGGAACTCTGTGGGAGCGTCAATTTCACTGGAGGGAGTATAGACGCCGCCATTGAGGGTGGAGAAATGCGCCCGGCTGTCGTAAATACTGCTGCTGTTGCCGTCGTTGATGTAGGCCAATACCTTCCCGTCATCGCTGAGCTGTGGATAGGATGTGGGATTGGCATTGGTCTGGATGTTTTCCAGCCCACTGGTGGAGTTCAGAGAGGACAGCATCATCCGCTGCTGGGGCTGGCCCCAGGTACGGGCATATTGCTCCAGATAGTCCCGGCTTTGGAGCGTTGCACTGCCAGAAGTCACCTGCATTCCGCTCTGAGCCGCCGCCATCCGCAGCGAGGCAAGGCTCAGCCCACTGGTGGCGTTATTCCAGTATTCGTCGATTGTTGCCCAGTCATTAAAAGTCTTGGTGGCTCCAAAGGTTCCGGAGGCGATCACCGCCTCGTAGGAGATAAACAGGAATCTGGCCACAAATTTGATTCCCACTTCGCTTTGGATCCCCAGGGCCTGACCGTTGATCTGGCGCTTTGTCTCGTCGGCAAGATAGGTGCGGGAAAGGAACTTATTCTGACTGTCCACATCCAAATTGCCGAATAGGCCGATCTTCAGCGCCACGATCGAATAGTCAAAGCCAATGCCGCCAAACGCGTGGACATAGGCGTTGATACGCAGCGTGGTCAAAAAGTCATTCACTGCCGTGGCCGTGGGATCGCTCCAGGCAAGCTCTGTGCCCTGCCCCTGCTGGCCGTAGCGCACTGCGGTACGGAAATCCAGCTGAATGGCACCACCCAGCTCAAAGGTTGCTGTCAACGGCACGGGGCCAGCCATGGCGTTCACGCTGAAGGAGAAGCCCACGCCAACGCCGGCGGTAAAGCCGCCGCCTACGGTGAAAACCTCCCACTCCTTTTTTTCGGCGTTATAGCGGATCTCCGCTTCGTAAAAGCCCTCCAACTGCAAGTTGAGATCCGTGCTGGTGACATTGTCGGCCAGGGAGTTGGTTTTGTAGTCCCCCTTGGGATCATAGGTTCCCTGGGCCATCTGGCTCAGGTCCCCGGTACTGGGCACGCCCACTTCCAGGTTCTGCGTCAGCACATTCGCACCCAACGCCACGCCGTCCTCGGAATAGTCCATGTCCTCCATCTCCAGCGTGTTGTACCCGGCCCAAATCATGGCACGGAACACGGAGGGGTCTTCGCTGGGGGTGATGATCATTTTGAACACGGAAGTGTCCACCGGACCGCTCAGATCATCCAGCCGTCCGGTCAGCACCTTGAGAATGTTACTGTCGCCCACTCCGCCAAAGTCGACTCCCTTCACTATACTGGAGGCTCCCATCGTCGCCAGAATACCGGTGACGCGGTCATCCTCTGTCACCTTGGGCACTCGGGTCAGATCAACGACCCGGAAGGGCATTATTTTCTCCTGCAGCAGGCTGCCGTTCAGGCTCAGCTGCGTTTTCATACCCACATCCTTGCCGTCGGCGATCCATCCAGAGGTGGTCATGGTGGCCTCGGTGAGGGTCAGGTCGTTTTCCACTACAGGGATGGATGAGAAGGGATACTGCTTGGTACTGCTGCTCTGGGCGGCAGGAAGAATGCCGTATTCGTCCGCCAACCTGAGACGGTAATTCTGCGCGTTGGCAATATCCTCGCCCCAGAGGAACATGGTGGTGTGCAGGGTTGCTGTTTTAAAGCTGCTGTTAGGGCCGATCTTCCCGGTCGAGCTGCGGACATCCACCTTCTGACCGTTGGCAAGACCGTAATCAACGCTTTGCGCCACAAGGAAGGGCTTGTTTGCCTCCCCCGTCGGCACGCGCTCCAGAGAGACAACGCCCTCTGCGGTGCGCATTACATCGTCCACGCCCAGCTTGCCGTTGACGGTCAGCAGCAGCGGATAGTAATTGTTGCTGTCAATTTCGCTGATCTCCAGAATGTACTCCAGCTGATCCAGAGCGGAAAGCGCCGTGGTGCTGCTCTCGCCCTTTTCGGCCGACCAGAACTGGGTGGAATCCAGATAGACGGTTATAGTTCCCGCCGCATCCGTGGTATAGGTGTCGCCGGTGATGCCGCTGACAAGTGCTCCTGCCCTGGAGCCCAGCAGAGCTGTCTCGCAGTAGCCTCCGTTTTTATAAACACCGCCGCGAACGGTCACCGTCTTGTTCGCCAGCGGATCGCCGCCCGGCGTGATGAGCGTCACAGATGCCCGGGCGACTCGCCGAAGGCTGAAGGTATTCAAGGGATAAAGCTGCAGTTTTGTGGCATCCCGCTCGCCGGAACGCAGATTTTCTTTATAGATGGTGCCCAGATAAATATCCGCGCCGGAGCCGGACCGCAGAGACACCTCACTGGCGATTCCGTTGGGTTCGTAAAGCGCCAGCACGCCTTCCCTGTTGGTCGTGACCGTTTTGGGCACACCTTTGCCGTCGGTGTATTGCAGTGTCGTTTCCGCTGCAGGCGTCAGCTGGAAGAGATAGAACTTATTTTGCAGCGTTTTCGCTGTCACCTGTACGGCGGCACGCATACCCGTGGCGGCATGGGTAGCCGTGACGGTTGCGCTGCCGTTGGCCAAGCCGGACAGCGCCATTTTGGTTTCGGGAAGGTAAGAATCAAAGGAGAAGTTTCTGATGTCCTCATACAGTCCGCCCTGCTTGTAGTTGACGGAAATGGCATTGTTGTTGCTGGAGAGCCACTGGATCCCGTCTTTAAAGGAGTTCCATCCGTACTCGTCATAGTTGATGCCGATGTACTCGATCAGCCCCAGCTCCTGGCGCAGCTGCAAAATTTTAGCTGTATCGGTAGGCAGGGGGCCGCTGACCTTGGAGGTATTGTCCATGGTCAGCTTAGAAATCGTGTCTCCTTTGCCGTCCTGAACCTTCAGTGCGTCGGCATCGTAGACATACAGGGGGAAGGAGTCGGTGCTGGGAGCTTCCTCAACAGGGTTCTCCACGCTCAAAACCACCTGATAGGTGTCCTTTAGATTGCCGGCTTTCACACTCTGTAATGGCAGGGAGAAACTTCCGGAGGTACCGGATAGGCGCTCACGGGCCACCTCTTGGGTGTTGTTGTCCTCTGTGACCCGGGTAATGGTCAGCGTGGGCTGCTGAGAGGCACCGTCAGTGGCATTTTCCACCGACCAGTTGATATTGACGGTGCCGTCGGTATCCTTGTGGTAAATGCTCTGGGGCGGTGTCAGCTTGGCCGTGGCAGGTGGTGCCTGCACGATGATCCAGGCAAGTGCCGACAGGCGGATGTCCTCACTCTCGGCCTTGGGGTGCGGCATGGAGACCCGCACCGTGTAGGCCGGGGTATTTCCGCTGGAGAGATTGGAGAGCACATTCTCCGGGATCCGCACGCTGTTTTTATCCTTGCCGGCGGTATAAGTTGCAACGGGCTTGAGTCCGCTCAGCGCCGCCTCATTCGTGTAGTTGCCCGCATACAGGTCAATCCTGTAATTGAACTCTTTGTTCGGTGCCATCAGCGTGGCGTTGGAGCTCCACAGCACGGTGGCGGGCTGATTTACCCGCGTCACGATGGACGCGCTGCCGGGGATCACCAGTGCCAGGGAATCGCCTGCCGTCACGGTATAGGGCTTTGACTGGCCCGACACATCATCATTGTCAGTGTCCACAGTCCCGTTGTCCGCCGTAAAGGTAAAGGTGACGGCTCCCACCTTGGTTCCTGTGGTGGCAACAACGCCGGTATCCTCGTTGATGGTGGCAATGAGCGTGTCACTGCTGCTCCATTTGCCGGTGGTGTAGGTGGCCTGCTCACCGTTTTCCCCCAAAACCTCTGCCTGAAGCGTGGGGCGGGCGGCTTCGGCGAGGGAAATCGTATAGTCGGCGTCATTCGCTTCCGGGACGATGGTCACCGTGTGCGCGGAAACTTTCTTTGCCACCGTGAACTGCCGGGTCAGGGGAAGAACATTCACCCACTTAGGAGCGTCTTTCGTGCCCTCGTTGGCCTGCAGCGTCACCGTATAGGTGCGGCCGAAATCAGAGGGTGGTGCGATTTCGTAGTCGCTGACGGTGAAGGCTTCCTTCTCTGTGTCCAGATAGACCTGCAGATGGATTGGTTCAACCGCGGAGTCGTACCTCAGCTCGAGGCGGAATGGGGCTTGCTTCGGGTCTGTGCCTGCCGGGGTGTGATAATTGCTGTATACGGTCTTGTAGGCCTGCTCCATGTTGGCGTTCATCGTGAACGATGCCTTGCCGTTGTCGTAGTCGGCGGTCAGTGCGGTGGGGGCATTGCGCATCAAGACGCTCTTCAGCTCAACGCCGGCAATCGAGTTGCTTTGATAGGGCGTGGTATCCAGCGTATGACCGAAAACATCCTTCACGCCGGTCATACCATTGACGGTGACCGTGGTGGCATCCGTATCCTGCACTGGATACCAGAGCATTGCCGTGACACCGTATTTGTTCATGGAAAGCTCAGCGGCGGTATACTCTTTGCCATTGATGGTCACGCTGGCGCTTCTAAGATCCACGAACTCGTCAAAGGTAACTGTGATGGGGACGTGCTGTCCGCTGGCATAGGTTCCCGCCGGGGCCGTGACGCTTTGAATGGTGGGGGCGTCCGTGTCCACCAACCTGGCGGTGACGTTGCTGTTCTTGGTGGTGGCCCAGGAATTTTGGATTTCGCCCTGTACACTTTTCATATACAGTCGGAAGGGCAGATAGTACCGCTGATCCCCTCTGTTTTGCGTGGTAGACTGCAGGGAGATGCTGACCGTACTGCCCTTGTTGATCGTACAGTTCAGCGCTTTTGTTCTGTTGTTGCTGAGCTCCAGAGATTTTCCATTGAACTTGTACTCCGTCAGATAGAACGGGGCATAGGGCTGGTTTTTATACCAGCCATACGGCGCATCGCCAGTATAGGCAGCTTTTTCGGTACTCCAGTTAAACTCGATGCTGGCGTCGATTTGGTATGGCTGATAAAATGGGTCGGAGCCGCCGGGAAGCACCGAGTTGCGGGCACCCTCCAAAATCCCGATGGTATCGCTTAGCGCAACGAAGTCCGGATTGTTGGCACCAAGGGCTGTAGTGTATTCATTTGCCAGCAAAGGAATATACATATCCCCCTGTATTGTGGCTGTACTTTCGTATCTTTCCTCATAGTTCGGCGCGGTCATTACTGTTTGTATTGCGGGGACGCCAACCGTCTTGATTAGCTTGAGCTGACAGTGGTCGGCATAACCGGCGCCGTCATAGAACACCAAATTTTCCGCATCGTAAAATTCAATCATCCCCAGCAGGTCGCCATAGGAATAAGAATCCTTGCGCCAGTCTGGGTTCCCTCCTTTGGTTGTAACCTTGACAGTGATTTTACAAATTAAACTGTAACCTGGGGCGACTTCGTCATAGATCAGCTTGTAAGACCCGTCGCCTTGGGCGACCCCACTCACCCCGTTTATCGAAACCTCCACATCGTCGATATACTTGCTGAGCTGGCCTTTTTGAATGCGGTAGGAAAAGCCGACCGGTTTTCCGCGGTATATAGTAAAAGTCCCGGAGTTCCAGGTGTTGTTTGCGAGAACCTCCAGCGTTTGGCTCATCATGCCGCTCATATCCACCGTCTCAACGCCCTCAGGCTTTGTGGCAGAGGCGGAATACTGCAAACTGATGCCCTGCAGCTCCAGCTGCTCCATCAGGCTATTGAGATTCTCCAGTGCTTCCCCGGTAAACTCCCTGCCGGAGAAATAGGTGTCCTTGATCCGCTGCAGCTCCTGTTCGATTTGGATCATGGTCTTCAAATCGCCCAGCGCCACCGGAGTCCCATCCACGTCGGCGATACGGGTGAGATCCGTGGCGGGATTTTCCAGCAGCTCCATGACAGCCGCCAGTGTCAACACCTGGCCGTCCAGCGTGATGGTTTGATCCACCTTGAAATTGCCGTCTTCATCCAGCAGCCCCAAAGCGTTCAGCATGGAAAGCACCTGGTCGCTGCTGCCGCCGGTCAAGGCGGAGAGCTGCTCCAAAATCGCCTGATTTTCCTTGGGTGTGTTGCCCAGCGAATCGCTCAGCGCTGCAAACGCCGTAGTTGGCAGCAGCGTGAGCGTCATGCACAGGCTCAGCAGCGCCGCTAAAAACCTTTTCTTCATGCTTCCTCATCCTCCTTAGTTCGTTCCTCCTGTTTATTGTTTTTCTTTCTCAATCGTGTGCAAAACACGGTAACGACCACCGCCGCAATAAAGCAGATAACGCCAACCAACACATAGCTGCCTACGTTTTCCAGCAGCATCGTTGCGCCGTTTAAGCCCTGCACCGCACCCGGCGACCGGTCGGGGAAATGTCCCATCGCATAAATAAGGCAACAGCAAAGCGCAACAGACACAAGCGACAATCGCTCGGTGATGTGCTTTTCCTGTCGGCGGCGTATTTGCCACGCTCGGCTTTTGACAAGCTTCACACGCTGCCCGGTATCCATCATCAAAAACACTCCTTTCAAAAAAGTCTTAAAACGGGCGTTCACTTATATAGGTACAGAAAAAAGCAAAACTACGCACCTAAAATTAAAAAAATTTTTATTTCATTTTCGCACCATACGCCAGTGGTAGGTTGCCTTTTCAATTTTTCTCGTATTTTTACAGATATTTTGTCAATCCTGCCCGTAAAGCGTCATTGACCGATTCCGTCAGATTCTTTCCTTCCTCCAGCGCCATCCTACGTAGCGCCTTATCAATATCCCGATCCAGATAATAGGCCCGCTGCACCCGGTCACTATTTTTCTTTGCATTTTTTTCTTCAGCAACAACAGCATTCTCGCTCTGGCGTCCTGCTCCGATGATAGACTTAAACGCAGCCTCTCGATCAAACTTCGCTTTCTCTGCCATTATTCATTTACCCCTTTCAAAAATTCGTCAATAAACGCTTTATAGTCTTCTGCCACCGTAGACTTGTTGGCATAGTCAAAAATGTCCTGACTGTTCGCCTGGGCCTCCTCCACCACTACAGCAGATCGAATGTATGTCTTGTAGATCGGCGCAGAAATGTATTCGCCAAGCTGCTCCGCCAGTTCCTTCATCTGCCGGCTGATATTCGCCCGCGGATTAAATCTCGTAAACAAAATTCCTCTCACTTTTACAGCCGGATTGCAATACTTCTGAACGCTGGTGACTGTCTCGTTGAGCTGGGAGATCCCGGCGGTCGCAAAAATTCCCGCCGTTGTCGGAATCAGAATATCGGTGGCACAGGTAAAAGCGTTCACCGTCAGCACGCCCAGGGAAGGAGGTGTGTCAATCACGATAAAATCATAGTCACTGGCCACCGGCGCCACAGCCTCCTTCAGCCGGTGTTCCTTTCCGGTCTGGGAGAATTCCTGCTCGGCTCCGGCCAGCATAATATTAGCCGGTACAACGTCATAGCCGCCCTTCGTGTGCTGGATGGCGTCCTGGATGCTGGCCGCCCGCTTCATAACCTCATAAATCGTCTGGACATTATAGTTCTCTGCTCCGCAGGCCGTAGAGAAATTTCCCTGCGGATCAAGGTCAATCCCCAGAACCCTGTACCCCTTCGCTGCCAGTCCTGCAGCCAATGCCTGGGACGTGGTTGTTTTGCCGACACCGCCCTTTTGATTTGCTACTGCACAATTGATACCTTTCTGATAGCAGTCCCGTTTTTCGGTAGCTTTCTTCTCTCCTTTTTACGGAACCTGTATTTTTCTGTTGGCTGCAAAAAAACAGCTTTCTTTTTTGTATTTATTATACGAGGAGGTTCTATCATGAACAGAGAAAGACTTGGGCAAATCAGGCTGCCCGCCCCGGAGGACTTCGATCCTCACCCCCGTCTGCTGCTCAATGGACGCGGTATTCACGCCGGAGAGACCTTCCATGCGCTCTTTCCGGATGGATGGCGGGAGATCACCATAGAAATGAGCTGGGAACCGGAGGGGCCCGGCTGCTGGTACATCTCCACCCCCGGTTTTACCCACATCTGTCCCATCGGTCTGTTCGTAAAGGAATAGGCTGAGACACAATATCTATAAAATACGCCGCGATTAAATACTATATATTGTGTTTCTTGCTTGACACGAGCCATATCCTGTGGTACAATGCCCCTGTAAATGAGTTTTGCGCAATTTCCCTTATCGGGGCATGGACTTAGATCCGTGT
>ERZ835109.2604-NODE-2604-length-11152-cov-3.444084_pt1 | contig 11152 bp, 8 predicted proteins | sample MGYA00519946_ERZ835109 | MGnify/ENA primary metagenome ERZ835109 (study PRJEB31850, sample SAMEA3708771) | human gut metagenome | biome: human gut; feature: human-associated habitat; material: faeces | place: China | collected 2014 ...
TTTGTAGCCCGCAACCTTTGTTTTCTGTACAAGAAAGCGCCTTTCGATCCCGATCTGGTACTTTCTACAGGCAATGACAATCAGGGAATTGAAGTGTTCGGTATGCCTACCACCCGCAGTCTGGGCTTTACTTTGACATGTGAATTTTAAGAGTAGGAGGGAAGACGATGAAGAAAAAACATATTTATATATACTTGCTGGGGATGCTGCTGCTTTCTGTTGGCTGTACAGGGAAATTCCGTGAATTTAATACCGACCAGTCGGGAGTTACGGACGATGATTTGCTGATTGACGACAATGGCTTCGGTATTCGTCTGGGGATTATCCAGCAAGGCATCTACTTTAACTACGATTTCGGTAAAGGCAAGAACTGGCCTTTCCAGTTGATACAGAATCTGAACGCGGATATGTTCTCCGGTTATATGCACGACGGAAAACCCTTGAACGGAGGTACGCATAACTCGGATTATAATATGCAGGATGGCTGGAACAGCGCCATGTGGACACATATGTATTCGTATATCTTTCCACAAATCTACCAGTCGGAGAATGCCACCCGTGATACGGAACCTGCCTTGTTCGGCATTACCAAAGTGCTGAAAGTGGAAGTCATGCACCGTGTGACAGATTATTACGGCCCTGTTATTTATAAGAATTTCGCGAATGCCCAGAATCAATATCGCCCTGATACGCAGAAAGAAGTCTACTATGAGTTCTTTAATGAACTCGATTCGGCTGTTGTCTCTCTTACCGATTATATAGACAAGAAGCCCGACTCCAATGGATTCACCCGCTTTGATATCTTGCTGGATGGTCAATATTCCTCCTGGATCAAGTTTGCCAATTCGTTGCGTATGCGTCTGGCAATGCGTATTTCTGCGGTTGATCCGGATAAGGCACGCACCGAGTTCCTGAAAGGACTGGAAAATGAATTTGGTGTTTTTGAAGCGGAAGATGAACGGGTAGCGGTCTCTACGAAATCCGGATTCACGAACCCGTTGGGAGAGCTCAACCGGGTATGGAATGAAACTTATATGAGCGCTGCAATGGAATCTATTCTGACAGGCTACGATGATCCCCGACTGAAAGTTTACTTTGAAACCTGTACCGACAAAGCGTATGCAGGAGAGTACCGCGGCATCCGTCAGGGAACCTGCTTTGCGCACAATCATTATGCAGGCTTATCCAAATTGTCCGTCGACCAGAGTACGGATGCCCCATTGATGAGTTCCGCTGAAATCTGGTTTCTCCGTGCCGAAGCTGCTTTGCGCGGATGGATACCGGAGGATGAAGAAGAATGTTATCAAAACGGAATAAAGGCGTCTCTTCATCAACGCGGCATTTATCAGATGGACGACTATCTGAACAGTGAGCGGACAGCTGCCGATTTCATCGACACACAAGACCCCGAAAATAACATTCCTGCCCGTTGCCTGGTTTCTCCTAAATGGAATCCCGCAGACGACAAGGAAATAAAGCTGGAAAAGATCATTACGCAGAAATGGATAGCCTTATTCCCGGAAGGTTGCGAGGCATGGGCGGAACAGCGCCGCACGGGATATCCCCGCCTGTTTCCGGTACGCTTCAACCATAGCAGGAACGGATGTATCGACACGGAGACAATGGTACGTCGCCTCAACTTCCCCGGCACGCTGCAAACCGAAGACAGAGAGCAATACCTGGCTCTTGTGGAGGCTCTGGGCGGACCCGATCATGGAGGTACCCGATTGTGGTGGGATACAGGAAATAATAGTCTGGATTAAAATTTTAGTGTCGGAATGTGAATATATGTATAGGTTTAACTATTTTTGCACCTTCATTTAAACACATTTGTCATGAAAAAGATCATTTCTGCTCTTTTCCTATGTATGCTGCTTTCTGCCGTACCGGAATTGCAGGCACAAAACATTCAGTTACATTATGATTTCGGACGTTCCCTGTATGATAAAGACTTGAAAGGACGCCCGCTGTTGACCTCCACTGTCGAGAAGTTCCATCCCGACAACTGGGGAAGTACCTACTTCTTTATCGATATGGACTATACGTCCGAAGGGGTCGCTTCCGCTTACTGGGAGATAGCCCGTGAACTGAAATTCTGGAAAGGTCCTTTCTCCGCCCATCTCGAATACAATGGCGGACTGGCGAAAGGATTCTCCTACAACAACGCTTACCTGGCGGGAGCCACCTATACCTATAATAACGCTTCTTTCTCCAGAGGCTTCACATTGACAGCGATGTACAAATATATACAGAAGCACCCATCCCCGAATAACTTCCAGTTGACAGGAACATGGTACATGAACTTTTGCAAGGATTTGCTCACCTTCTCCGGTTTTGCCGACTGGTGGCGTGAAGAAACCAAGTATGGAAAAACCATCTTCCTCTCCGAACCGCAATTTTGGGTAAACCTGAACCGCATCAAGGGAGTGAATAAAAACTTTAACCTGAGTGTCGGTTCCGAAGTGGAACTGAGCAATAATTTCGGTGGTCGTGACGGCTTCTATGTAATTCCGACACTGGCTTTGAAGTGGACGCTGAACTAAACTTCGAAGTACAAAATTCCCCAACGGATATACATCAATTATTGAATAAAAATATCGAATGAAAACAGATTTGATCTATGGCGTAGAAGACCGCCCCCCATTTAAAGATGCCCTGTTTGCTGCCTTGCAACATCTGCTGGCTATCTTTGTAGCCATCATTACACCTCCTCTTATCATTGCGAGCGCACTGAAGCTGGATGTTGAAAAAACAAGCTTTCTGGTATCTATGTCCCTTTTTGCTTCGGGGGTATCTACGTTTATACAATGCCGTCGTATCGGCCCGATAGGAGCGAAGCTGCTCTGTATCCAAGGTACCAGTTTCTCCTTTATCGGTCCTATCATAGCGACCGGATTAGTAGGCGGACTTCCGCTGATATTCGGCTCCTGTATAGCTGCCGCACCTATTGAAATGGTCGTCAGCCGTACCTTCAAGTATCTTCGTAATATCATCACCCCGCTAGTGTCCGGCATTGTCGTACTACTGATCGGATTGAGTCTGATCAAAGTCGGTATCGTTTCCTGTGGCGGCGGATATAGTGCGATGGACGACGGCTCCTTCGGTTCGTGGGAAAATCTGTTCATTGCTGCACTCGTATTGTTGAGCGTCTTATTTTTCAATCGCTGCAAAAACAAATACCTGCGCATGAGTTCCATCGTGTTCGGCCTTTGTCTGGGTTATGGACTGGCTTTCGCCCTGGGAAAAGTAAATATGAGCGCACTAAATGTCGAGATGCTGATGAGTTTCAACATCCCGCAACCTTTCAAATACGGTATTGATTTTAATATCTCTTCATTTATTGCCATTGGCTTGGTCTATCTGATCACCGCCATTGAAGCCACAGGAGATGTGACAGCCAACTCTATGATTTCCGGACTTCCGATTGAAGGTGATTCTTATCTGAAACGTGTTTCCGGCGGTGTGATGGCAGATGGCTTCAACTCTCTTTTAGCAGGTATATTCAACTCCTTCCCGAACTCCATCTTCGCACAGAATAACGGTATCATCCAATTAACAGGAGTTGCCAGCCGCTATGTAGGCTATTATATTGCCGCTATGCTCGTTCTGCTGGGATTATTCCCCATTGTAGGAGCTATATTCTCTCTGATGCCCGATCCGGTACTGGGAGGCGCCACCTTATTAATGTTCGGTACAGTAGCGGCAGCAGGTATCCGCATCGTTTCCTCACAGGAAATAGGCCGCAAAGAAACCCTAGTCTTAGCAGTCAGCCTATCTTTAGGTTTGGGTGTGGAACTAATGCCGGACGTATTAAAACAAGCTCCAGAGGCAATTCGAAGTATTTTCTCTTCAGGAATCACCACCGGAGGTTTAACTGCAATTGTTGCTAATATGGTAATTAGAGTGAAGTAATAAGTAATAGGTAATAAGTAATAGGTATTAAGCCATGCGGGTAAAGCTACCGGCAGCTACGATTATTACCTATTACCTAATACCTATTACTTATTTCTAAATTACTCATTTTATCTGTAATCCGAAAGGGGAAATCTGGATACTCGTAGAGGCTGAAACGAGGTTCGGTTTCCCCTTTTGTATAGCTCCAGATAGAAGCGTAGTCTTCCGGGTCTTCCCCCATCTTGCTGAGTTGGCGTAGATAAGCTGCCAGTGATTTATTCTCTACGATATAGATTTGTCCCATCTGATCGATAATAGGGCTATGGTGACGGGTACCGTCATGTTCGAAGCGAAGAATTCGTTTGCCTTCCTCAGTCAATCCTACCAATTGGAAAGTCATACTCTTGCCGATAGCAGGCAGATTCAGTACACTGCGGTCGGTAGCAAGGAAAGGCAGATGATGCTTTCTCATGAACCGTCTTATTTGTTTGGCGGTGTCAGCATCTTCTTTCGTTTTTTCTTCATTTATACCTGCACTGACTTTGGTCTCCAGTATCTTATACAATTCTTCCGCCTGTTCCGGAGTCATCTGTCCGTAAATTTTCTCTTCCTGCTGTTCCTGCATTGAGCGACTGTTGGGGGCAAACACCGCATAATTCTCATTAAATCCCTTCACCGAGAACGTATAATAACATACCACTCCCAGTGAATTGAGTACCTGGCGAAGCCGCGTAGTATGTCCTCTGCGTGAGGCAGCCACCGTATATACCAACTGGTTCGTAATAATCCATCCGGCAGAAAGAATCTTCCGAATTGCTTCTTTAGCCTCGGGGGTAACCTCCAGCGGTGTCTGAAAATGGGTCTGAATGATAAACTGCTTGACGCCAACAGCTGAAGCCTTTTCCTTAAACTCCCGCAGTATGTCAACCAACTCGTCATTAATACGCATCGGCAAATAAGCCAATAAACGAGAACCCAGTCTCACCCGTTGCAATTCCGCATATTTCTCACCTTCCGGACGTTCAAGATTCGCCCTTTGTTTGCGTACCGCCATACGATACACCGCTTCTAATATATTCTTCAACGTCTTATTCTGACTCATCAGCGCATCGCCTCCCGTAATCAGAATATCGCGTAACTGCGTATCCTGTTCAAAATAGGTCATCAACCGTCGCAACTTACTGTCCCACGACTCCTTCGGTCGTAACGTCTCAAATTCAAAATTCAGCCGTTCACTCTGAAAGTCATACATACGCTGGCAAGATGCACAAAGCCCTCCACAAGCCCGTCCCATCGTATCAGGAATAAGGATAGCCACCTCCGGATACCGTCGGTGAATATTATGTCCGTCCGGCAAGAGCCATCCGGCAGCATTCGGCTTTCCTGCCTCCACAATATCTTCCTTCTCCCATGCACGAATATTGCCATACGTCTCCACTAATCGTGGCGAATAAAGTATATAACTCCGAATCGCTTCATCATTATACCCATACCCCGTCACATTCAGCAACGACAAATAATAAGGCGTAGCAAAGAACGGCATTCCCTTTTTACGTGCCCGATTCAACAAATACATCGTCTCCGACGAAAGTGAATTTCCTAAAAAGCGATTCAACTCAGCCGGACTTTTCACAGCCATCGACAAATGAAAGCGGAAATCTCCCCACCATTTGCTTACCAACTGATACTTCTCCTCATAACTCATCCCTTCCTCAAAATGGAACCGTACCGAAGGCTTCGACTTCCGGTTCTCAATCTTCTGAATCAACAGATGCAGCATCCGTTCCTTATTCTCATCCCGCATCTCCCGCACTTCCTCATCCAATCCGGTATCCCACCGGTCATTCCGGCTCTTGATGCGCTGCGGAGACGGCGAAGGAACATTTTCCCCCTGCAAACGTTTGAACAACTGGAACAATTCTACAAACAAATCCGTCGGCATCTCTATATTCTCCAACTTCTCCGTCAGAAACTGATAAAGCAACCGTATCGTCTGTACCGAAATATCCTGTCCCGTAGACAGTTCATGAACATCCTGTCCATCATACTGGAGTAAGAGTCGAATTTGCTCCCTTGCCTCCTCCGCAACCTCATTAACCATCCCGCAACTATCCAGATGTTTTAGCAGACCAGCCTTAAAGTCCTCCACTGTCGGACTCACCGCCGCCATCTCTACCAACTCCGGCATCTCCTGCGTGTATATTTGTTTCAACTGCGAAAAAGTAAGTACAAGCATTTTCTTTTGTTTCATAAGCATCCTCTATATTATTATATTATTTATTGATTAGTAACGACCTATCCCTCCGCAAGGTTCCCCCGGCCTCGACTGCCCGGCGTCAAGCGCAGGTCTTATTTACGGCGTTAAAAAGGGCAGACTGTTTGAGCGAAGCGAGTTTCTGCCCTTTAGCCGGAAATGAGACCGGAGTAGCCGGGCAGACGCAGCCTTGATTTTTTCTTTTTGGTACTTTTTCTTTTGCATCAAGGCAAAAGAAAAAGTACATAAAGATAATAAAAAAAGCGGAAGTATGCCACTCCCGCTTTTCCTGCTATGCTATTCTTTACGATTTTCTAACATTTACGCGACCTTATTTTTTCGTTTCCGTGTCGTCGTTCTTCCTTTTCGGTTCCTTTTTGGCAAGGAGCACTATATTATATACATAGTCCGTCATCCACTGTTCCGAATACCCCAGGCGTTCCTTGTATTGGCGGACAGTCGCCGCAGTCTTGTGCACATCATCAGCCTTCCACACCGTCTTCGTACAAACATCGTGTACCGTCTTCTGCGTCATCCCGTAAAGCGCCTTCTTGAATATAGACGGCATACGGAACTTCCATTGCATCAGATTTCCCATCAGCATCATCAAGTCGTTGGAAAAACCTTGATACATAAACAGATACGACTGGATATCATTCTGCGTACGGCAATTACGCTTCACGGAGCTGTCGATCTCCTTAAAGAAACTTTCATTCAGTCCGTAGTCCTGCATCAGCATTTTGCGTGAAGCTGACTTTTCTGCCAGTCCCAGCTTACCTCCCTGCGTAGGAATCTTGAACAAACGTTTGAAGTTAGCCACATCCGGTAAAAAGCGGATGTTGGTAATACCTAAGTTAGTAGCGATGACTGACTGGAAATAAACCCGGGTCAGTGATATGAAATCTTCTACATTGCCGACTTTTGTTTCATCGGATTTCTTTTTGAATAAACCAAATAAGCCCATCGTTATATTTACTATTTTATAATTTACAATTTACAAATCGTGTGTGGAGATTTTAATGAGCCGCAAAGGTACGAAAAAGTGTTGGTTTTCACCAACATTCCAAGTCCTTTTCGATGTCCGGCATGGTCTCTTTCCTGAAAACAGGACTTTGGATGCCCGCTTTCTTCTGGGCACGATAGTCCGAGAGCAGGCGGATGGCATACTTTCCGAGAAAGATAATGGCGATCAGGTTGCAGACAGCCATCAGAGCCATCGTGATGTCCGCCAGACTCCATACCAAATCGAGTGTGGCGACAGACCCGAAAAGTACCATGCCGCTGACCAATATCCGGTAGGTGTGGAGCACCCATTTCTTTGCGGTGATGAAACGGATATTCGCTTCACCGTAATAATAATTTCCCAAGATACTGCTGAATGCGAAGAAGAACAACGCTACGGCAACAAAGATGCTTCCGGAAGCACCGATCTCATTCGTGAGCGCCTGTTGGGTTAGTTGCACCCCATTGGAGGAACCGTCCAAAGGAGCACCGCTGAAAAGAATGATAAATGCCGTACAGGTGCAAATTAATAAAGTATCGGTAAATACTGCCAGCGTCTGTATCAACCCCTGTTTGACAGGATGAGTGACGTTGGCCGTCGCTGCTGCATTCGGAGCCGAACCCATACCGGCCTCATTGCTGAATAATCCGCGCTTGATACCCTGCATCAGCGCCATACCGACACCTCCACCCAATGCCTGTTCCCAGCCGAAGGCATGACTGATGATGAGAGATATCACTTCCGGCAGATGCGTGATATTAAGTAATACGATGACCAGTGCCAGTCCTACATATCCTAATGCCATAACCGGGACGATAATGCTGCTTACACGCGCTATCCGGCGGATACCACCGAAGATGATGACAAGAGTCAGAGCGGTAAGCACTCCTCCCAACACCGTATGATTGAATCCGAACGCATGTTCGGCAGCAGCACAAATCGTATTGCTCTGTACCGAATTGAAAGCAAAACCGAAAGTAATGCTGATGAGCACAGCGAAAAGTATCCCCATCCACGGCTGTTTCAATCCCTTCTTCATATAATAAGCCGGGCCTCCGACAAAAGAGTCCTTCCCGCGTATCTTATATAACTGTGCCAGGGTAGATTCGATAAAAGCGCTCGAAGCTCCCAGCAGGGCGATCACCCACATCCAGAAAACAGCTCCCGGTCCGCCGATGGCGATGGCGGTGGCCACCCCTGCCAAGTTGCCCGTACCCACACGGCTGGCAATCGTAATAGCGAATGCCTGAAAAGATGAAACATGTTTCTCGCCCTGTTTTCCTTTTCCGGCGGACTCGCTGAGTAATATAATCATTTCGCGAAGCATACGGAACTGTACGAACCGCGTTCGGATGCTGAACCAGACGGCACAGCCCAGTAACATGATAATCAGGATGTATGTCCAGAGTATATCATTTATTTCATTGATAAAGTTCATAGTTAGGTTTTTGAAAAGAGTAAATCGTAATATATCACTCGTTTTTCATTCGGAAATAAAATTTATGATTTTCGAATACGGGCTCTACTATATCATACCGAACAAATTTGGCAAGCAGATGTTCGGCGGCACGTCGGGAAATACCGGTCTGCCGACAATACCGGTTGAGTGAAAGCAGCGTTCCCTGTTCCAGCAGGTCGAGCAGGAGTTGTTCGCGTTCCGTATAGCGGATCAGTTCTCCCCGCGGGCTGCCACTTTGTTGCCATACACGCAGGTGGATAGGGGTAGCCAGTATATTCTCATCCTTGATGCGGAGATAGGCGAGAGGCTTTCCGTTTTCGTCTTTCGCATAGACAGGCTTGTGCGGATTCTCTTCGATGGTGGCTACTAATACCTGTTTGCCTTCCACGATATATGTTTGTAAAGTATAATCTATCTCCGGGATGCAATAAAGTTGTGCGGCTGCTTCAATCATATATTTTTCCTCTTCAGATCGTACGCCGGCTATTCGTCCATTGTCTTTCACGCCGATCAATAGCCGTCCTCCGTCGGTATTGGCAAAAGCCGACAGCGTTTTGGCAATCTTGCGTGCGTCGGAAATTTCGAATTTGAAGTCCTGTTGCTGATGCTCTCCTTCAGCTATCAAAGTATGTATGTGATCCGTATCAGTAAGCGTTTTCATGGCTACAAAGGTAGGGAAAAATGGTGAAAAGCCCTTTTTTTAGCTTATTTTCGCAGATAAATTCAAAAAAAATATTGTTTTTATGCGTTTATTTCGGGAAACAGTGTATTTTTGCGACACATTATTAACGAAAAAAATAAAAGGATTATGAAAGAATTGGTAGAAAAAGTAGCAGCTCTGTATGCTGACTTCTCAAAAGATGCTAACGCTCAGATTGAAAACGGTAACAAAGCAGCAGGAACTCGTGCTCGTAAGGCTTCTTTGGAAATCGAAAAAGCAATGAAAGAATTCCGCAAAGCATCTTTGGAAGCTTCTAAAAACTAAGAAATAGAAGTCTACTAAGATATCAGGAAAAAAGAAGAGGATGTGTCGTGAGATGCATCCTCTTCTTCTATTTATACCTCCTTCTCTTTTCTGAAACCCGAAATATCGGACGAATGTGCTATTTTTAAGATTACATTGAAAAACGGTCACTCTAAAAATAACGAACTAGAGAAAAATCTGCATAAATAAATGCAATAATATACGAAAAAAAAACATTCTTTGCATGAAACTACATGAAATATACACCTTTTCAAAACAAAAAAGTATCTTTTGGTTTTAAACCAAGGGGGTGTTTCTTTAAAACCAACGCCTCCTTCCTCACCGACCAACCTGTTTTCCGTCGGTAAGGAAGACCTGAAAAAGCTGTTTTTGCTTAATTTTCTTCTAATTGATCCATAAATACCGGGAAAATAAAAGTGTCATTCGGAACTGTTTTTCTTCAGTAAGCGATCAGAATGATCAGTGAAAAAGAATTATACTTCTGATTTGACCGATAAACTCTTTGAATAGTAAAAAAGAGGAATCCTGTATTTGTGAATGATGGCATTTTTATGCCTTTCTTTAAAGTGGGATACAATTATGCCCTTCTTTCACTGTTTAAATATTCCTTTTTTAAGAAAGGTCCTTTTTTAGTGATCAATAGATGTCGCTATATGTGAAAAGTTATTCATGGTAATTTGAATAAATGAACTCAATCTTTCCCTATTTGTTGTTTCGTTTTTCGGTGATACTGATTTTCGGAGTGTCTTATTCTGAAAATTGGTCGTGTATATGCGTATTAGGCAATTATAGTTGCTGAAATATGTGTATATTTATTGTGTAATATTTAATACTGAGTACAATGTTAAAAGTAGTAGCATTTATGAAGCAAGTAGCCGAAGAGCTACGGATGGGGGGAAACTTTGGTACGGCGCACGTATATCGCAGCAGCACCAATGCCATCATTGCTTATTGTGGGGAAGGGGATTTTTCTTTTGACGAGGTCACCCCGGAGTGGTTGAAAGGTTTCGAGATACACCTTCGTGGGAAGGGATGTAGCTGGAACACCGTTTCCACTTATCTAAGAACATTTCGTGCGGTGTACAATCGTGCCGTCAACAGTAGGATGGTCGTTTATACGCCCCATCTGTTCCGCTCTGTTTATACGGGCACGCGTGCGGACCATAAGAGGGCATTGTGTGATGAAGATATGAAGAAGGTATTCACCAGACTGCCTTCATCTTCCGCCATACCTCTTGCCGTGAGGCGTGCGCAGGACATGTTCGTGCTGATGTTCTTGCTTCGTGGTCTGCCGTTTGTCGATCTCGCTTATCTGCGTAAAAGTGATTTGAGGGATAACGTGATCACTTACCGCAGGCGGAAGACAGGCCGGCCCTTGTCGGTGACGCTTACTCCGGAAGCGCTCGAACTATTAAAGAAGTATATGAACCGCGACAGCCATTCGCCCTATCTCTTCTCACTGCTGAAAAGCGGAGAGGGAACAAAGGAGGCTTACCGGGAATATCAGTTGGCATTGCGCAGCTTCAACCAGCAGCTCACGCTCTTGGGGGAGGTATT
>ERZ835109.2607-NODE-2607-length-11133-cov-3.731991_pt1 | contig 11133 bp, 6 predicted proteins | sample MGYA00519946_ERZ835109 | MGnify/ENA primary metagenome ERZ835109 (study PRJEB31850, sample SAMEA3708771) | human gut metagenome | biome: human gut; feature: human-associated habitat; material: faeces | place: China | collected 2014 ...
TATCGGTGGTATACATACATTCGAGGAAGAAGTAGGCAACTACTACACTCATCAGGAAATAGGTCCCAAGTTCAATCCGTTCTTCATCCCGAAGATGATCTCGGATATTGCTGCCGGACAGATTTCTATCATGTATGGCTTCCATGGTCCTAACTACGCGACTTGTTCAGCATGTGCTACTTCTACCAATGCCATTGCGGATGCCTTCAACCTGATTCGTCTGGGTAAAGCAAACGTAATCGTATCCGGTGGTTCGGAAGCAGCCATCTTCCCTGCAGGCGTAGGCGGTTTCAACGCTATGCATGCTCTGTCAACACGCAACGATGAGCCGAGCAAGGCTTCACGTCCATTCAGCGCAAGCCGTGACGGCTTCATCATGGGCGAAGGTGGCGGTTGCCTGATTTTGGAAGAACTGGAACACGCTAAGGCCCGTGGTGCGAAAATCTATGCAGAAGTTGCCGGTGTAGGTATGTCTGCAGATGCTCATCACCTGACAGCTTCCCATCCGGAAGGTCTTGGTGCCAAACTGGTAATGCTGAACGCTCTGGAAGATGCAGAAATGGATCCGAAAGAAGTAGATTACATCAACGTTCACGGAACATCTACTCCGGTAGGTGATATTTCTGAAGCGAAAGCAATTAAGGAAGTATTCGGTGATCACGCATACGAACTGAACATCAGTTCTACAAAATCAATGACTGGTCACTTGCTGGGAGCTGCCGGTGCGGTAGAATCTATCGCAAGCATCCTTGCCATCAAGAACGGCATTGTTCCTCCGACTATCAACCACGAAGAAGGTGACAACGACGAGAACATTGACTACGACCTTAATTTCACGTTCAACAAAGCTCAGAAACGTGAGGTTAATGTTGCCCTGTCCAATACATTTGGATTCGGTGGTCACAATGCGTGCGTTATCTTCAAGAAATACGCTGAGTAAAATCGTGTTACGTAACCAAATAGATAAGATAAGACTCCTGTTCCGCAAAGACAGAGAGTCTTATCTTTGTTTTTACCGGATACTCGGATTTTATCCGCACAATATCCAGATCTACGAACAAGCGCTCCTGCATAAGTCATCTGCCGTCCGCTCCGAGAAGGGACGTCCGCTGAACAACGAGCGACTGGAGTTTTTGGGTGACGCCATACTCGACGCCATCGTAGGAGATATTGTCTATAAACGTTTCGAAGGAAAACGGGAAGGTTTCCTGACAAACACACGTTCCAAGATCGTACAACGGGAGACTTTGAACAAGTTAGCCGTGGAGATCGGTCTGGACAAACTTATCAAATATTCTACCCGCTCCTCTTCCCACAACAGTTATATGTACGGGAATGCTTTCGAAGCATTTATCGGAGCCATTTATCTGGATCAGGGGTATGAACGTTGCAAGCAGTTTATGGAGCAGCGAATCATCAACCGTTATATTGATCTGGACAAAATCTCCCGCAAAGAGGTTAACTTCAAGTCCAAGCTTATCGAATGGAGCCAGAAGAACAAGATGGAGGTTTCCTTTGAGTTGATCGAGCAGTTCCTCGACCATGACAGTAATCCCGTTTTCCAGACAGAGGTTCGCATCGAAGGGCTTCCTGCCGGAACTGGTACGGGCTATTCCAAAAAAGAATCTCAGCAGAATGCCGCACAAATGGCTATCAAGAAGGTGAAAGACCAGACATTCATGGATACAGTCAATGAAGCGAAGTCGCAGCATTCGAAGCCGTCAGAAGTGGAAACAGAGTCGGTCGAACCTGAATTGACTGAGTCGGAAACCATGGAACCGGATACTTTGGAGACCGAAGCACCGGAAGCGGAAACGACTGCAGACAAAGTCGAAACGACTGTTAATGAGGTCGAAGCAACAGAAACTGAGAAGGAATGACGACTCCAACTACCATCCTAACGACAAAAGAGTAAATTATAAGTTAACCGAAACAAATCCCCATGCGGCGGCCCTGAATCACTAAATCGTGATCTTCAGTTACCAACTTCAATTTACCGGCAACTTCTTCAAGAGGGATAGACGAAATGTCATCTCCTTTTAAAGCAATCATACGCCCGAATTGCCCATTGGCAATCAATTCTGTCGCGTGTCCTCCCATGCGGGTAGACAGATTACGGTCGAAAGGAGTAGGCGAACCACCACGCTGAATATATCCTAATACGGTTTCACGTGTTTCGATACCCGTTTCATATTCTATTTCCTGTGCGATGTATTCCGCGGCACGTTTCCGGCCATCCGTCAGGATGCCTTCTGCCACCACTACGATGGAATAGGGTTTGCCTTTTTTCAGCCTTTCGAGGATTGTATTTCCTATATTCTTGATGTTGTAAGGGATTTCGGGGACAAGAATGACGTCGCCGCCACCCGCCATGCCCGAATACAGGGCAATCCAGCCGGCTTTATGCCCCATCACTTCAATAACCATCACCCTTTTGTGCGAGCTGGCGGTAGAATGCAAGCGGTCGATGGCATCCGTAGCGATGCTCACGGCGGAGTCAAATCCAAAGGAAATATCCGTTCCCCAAATATCATTATCAATGGTTTTGGGGACCGATACGATGTTGACGCCCATTGCGGCAAATTTAGCGGCAGTTTTCTGCGTTCCGTTTCCTCCGATGCAGACGACACAATCCAGTCCCATTTCCTGAATATTCTGAAGAATCAGTGCCGGCTTGTCGACATCCGAGACGACGCCTCCTTTTTTAAAAGGTTTCTCGCGCGAAGTACCCAGCATTGTACCCCCTTGGTTCAACAATCCGGATAAGGATTTATCAGTAAAGGATTCGATGTCTTTTGTCAGCAAACCTTGAAAACCACTATGAATTCCTATTACTTCCATCCCATAGTGATTGATGGCAGTTTTGCACACGCCACGAATAGTGGCATTTATACCGGGGCAGTCTCCTCCGGAAGTCAGGATTCCAATTCTCATTGTCGTTTTTTTTAGTCAGAAACTCGGGATTCAAGAAAAGTCGCCAAATTTTAACGATTATTTCCGTCGTAAAGATAGAAAAAAAAGATAAATAAGGTTACTTTTGCACGACTAAACATTATTATGTTAAAGCAGAAATGAATATTACAAAGATTATTAGTAAGACTTTCGATTCCCGTTTAAAACAAATAGACCTTTATGCTAGTCAGGCTAGTGAGATACAGCACCGTGTGCTGAGTCGCTTAGTGAACCAAGCTGCACAGACAGAGTGGGGAAAAAAGTACGACTACGCCTCCATCCGTAGCTATGAGGATTTCAGAAACCGCCTTCCAATACAGACTTATGAGGAAATAAAGCCTTATGTAGAACGCTTGCGGGCGGGGGAACAGAATCTGCTTTGGCCATCGGAAATACGCTGGTTTGCCAAATCATCCGGAACGACCAATGATAAAAGCAAATTCCTGCCTGTCAGCAAAGAAGCTCTGGAAGACATTCACTATAGAGGCGGTAAAGATGCTGCGGCACTTTACTTCCGCATCAATCCGGACAGTCACTTTTTCTCGGGAAAAGGGTTGATTCTGGGAGGCAGCCATAGTCCGAACCTCAACTCCAACCATAGTTTGGTGGGAGACTTGTCGGCGATTCTGATTCAGAACGTCAATCCGTTAATCAATTTCATTCGTGTGCCGAGCAAGAAAATCGCTTTGATGAGCGAATGGGAAACCAAGATAGAAGCGATAGCCAACAGTACTATTCCGGTCAATGTGACCAGTTTGTCCGGTGTGCCCTCGTGGATGCTGGTACTTATCAAGCGTATTCTCGAAAAGACCGGCAAACAAACACTGGAGGAAGTGTGGCCGAATCTGGAAGTATTCTTCCACGGCGGAGTGGCTTTCACCCCTTATCGTGAGCAGTACAAACAGGTGATTCACTCAAAGATGATGCATTATGTAGAGACCTACAACGCTTCCGAAGGATACTTTGGTACGCAGAACGATCTTTCGGACCCTGCCATGTTGCTGATGATCGACTACGGTATTTTCTACGAGTTCATTCCATTGGAAGAAGTTGATAAGGAAAATCCACGCGCTTACTGCCTCGAAGAGGTGGAACTTAACAAGAATTACGCAATGGTGATTTCTACGTCCTGCGGATTGTGGCGATACATGATCGGTGATACGGTGAAGTTTACCAGCAAGAACCCATATAAGTTCGTCATCACAGGACGTACGAAGCATTTCATCAATGCTTTTGGAGAAGAACTGATTGTAGATAATGCCGAAAAAGGCCTGGCTAAAGCTTGTGCCGAGACGGGAGCGCAGGTTTGCGAATACTCTGCAGCACCGGTATTTATGGACGAACACGCCAAATGCCGTCATCAATGGCTGATAGAATTTGCCAAGATGCCGGATTCCGTAGAGAAATTTGCCGCAATACTTGATGCTACATTGAAAGAAGTAAATTCAGACTATGAGGCGAAGCGTTGGAAAGATATTGCTCTGCAACCACTGGAAGTCATCGTTGCGCGTCCGGGATTGTTCCATGACTGGCTGGCAAGGAAGGGAAAATTAGGTGGACAGCACAAAGTGCCCAGATTAAGCAATACACGCGAATATATAGAGTCAATGCTGGTGCTGAACAACGAATAAAGTTATCCGAACAAATTAAATCATTATATGACAGAAAGTATCCTACAGTGTACATAATATGCACTGTGGGACTTTTTTGTATTACCAGCTTGCAACTGGTATCTACAACGCTATAAGCAAAAAATAAAGAATAAGATGAGTCGATTCTGTTGCAGATGGCAGATGATTTTTACTTTTTCAAACTTTATAGGAGACTGAAGCAATGATTATTCTACAATGATTCCACCGCCTAGCAACAAACCATCTTTATAGAAGGCAGCAGCCTGCCCGGATGCGATTGCCGTCAACGGTTCGTGAAGTTGTACATGCAGGAAATTATCTAGTGTAACTGTCACGGTACAATGATTTTCCTGTTTCCGATAGCGAATCTTCACAATGATATCCGCATGCCCTAACAAACGTTCCCGATTAACAATATTCCAATCTTTAAGTAACATCTCTGTTTTCTCCAAAGCCTGTAGGGAAGCGAGTACTACTTCATTCTTTTCCGGGCGAATTTCCTTCACAAAGACGGCACGATTCAAATGAATGCCCAAGCCACGCCGTTGTCCGACGGTATAAAAAGGATAACCCTCGTGCCAGGCTATAAAATCTCCCTTTTCATCGACAAATCGTCCACGTCTGACCTCCGCTGACCAAGTCTGACCTGCACTGACCTGGGGCTGACCTACGCTGACCTGCGGCTGACAATTGCTGACCTGTGGCTGACAATTGCTGACCAACCACTTTTTCAGAAAGCTTCGATAATCCATCGGGCAAAAGCAAACGCCCAGACTGTCCCTTTTCACCGCCACTTTCTGAAATCCCCGTTCAGCAGCAAAGGCACGTGCTTCCACTTTGGTAATATCTCCCATCGGAAGCAACATTCTCCGAAGAATATCCTGTTTGAGTCCCCATAAGAAAAAGGTCTGATCCTTGTCCGAATCGGCAGCGTAAGTTATATAATAGGTATCATCCACCTTTACTTTCCGGACATAATGCCCTGTAGCAATATAAAAAATCCCCATTTCATCGGCAATTTTGGAAAGAAGGGGCCATTTCAGATAGTTATTGCACAATGTGCAGGGCACAGGAGTATGCCCCACCATATATTCATGCACAAAATATTCGATAATCTGTTTGCGGAATATCTCGCGGGCATCATACGTGATATGACGGATTCCCAAACGCTCTGCCAGATGGCGGGCATCTTCCAGATATTCGGTCGAGTCGTTCAACTCATAGAAACGGAAAGTAACTCCGGTCACCTCATATCCGGCTTCCAGCAATCGCATGGCAGCTACGGAACTGTCCGTACCGCCGCTCATTCCTAACAATACTCGTTTGTTTTCTTCCATCATGCTGCAAAATTAAGGATTTTCCCGTATCTTTGTTTGTTAAAGCCTAAAGAGAATGGAAGAGAAAGCAAATACCGGACAAGTTATCATCGTTTTAACCGAACATCTGACGTTCGGCACACTACTGATTCCTTATATGGCAGAGAAATCTGACGACGGTACATACCAACTCATTGAACAGGCTTTTCACGCTTCACCCGAAGCAATCAGCCGGATGAACGAGGCCGAACAACAAGCTATCGACATCGCCTCTCATTATACAGAGAAATATCTGATGGGGATCTATTCGCGTGAGAAAACAGTATCCCGTTTTCTGCGCAAATTATCCGAAGATCCGGAGCGGGTAAAGAATAATATCCGCCCATTCATCGAGAAAAAAATGCAGGAGATGCTGACATTGATACGCCATCATAATCTTCCTCTGTATCAGAAACAGGTCGGAAGCAAACTGCTATATGCGCATCATGCCTATCATGTGCATCCTCATGACGTGGAAATCCGTTTTACGTTTCTTGCCGATGAGACCAATTTCCGCTACCAGCTGCAATGCTATTATGACGGGCAGCCGCTCTCATTAAGTGAACAGAAGCCTGTTATCGTGCTGACCTCCTCACCGTCTGCCCTCTTACTGGGAATGGAGCTGTACTTCTTTCCGCATATTGAGAGCGTACGCATTCTGCCCTTTACCAAGAAAAAGAAAATCAGCGTCCCTGCTTCCCAAATCGAGAAATACATCGATAACATCGTCATTCCGATAGCACGCTATCATGAAATCACGACTCAGGGACTGAATATCATTGAAGAGACGTATGCCTGCGAAGCTGTCCTGTCTCTTGAAGATACCATTTACGACGAACAGATGTTGCGGCTTAGCTTCCGTTATGGAGACCAGTCATTTACTCCCGACACCGTGACCGAAATGAAGAAGATCATTTACCGGAACGATTTCGGCGAGATATTCTTCTTCCGTCGGGATAGCGATGCCGAAGAAGAGAAGCTCCGGATGTTAACGGATTCCGGCTTGCAACGAGTCAGCGACGTTCATTTCAAGCTGTCGCCCGATGCTTCCGAAAAGACAATTACCGAATGGATCAGTGCATATCGGGAGATGCTCCAACAGTCTTTTCTGCTGACAGGAAACATGGGGAATACCCCTTACTGTCTGGACGAAATCCACATCGAACAGAGTTGTGATGATGAGCCCGACTGGTTTGAGTTACATATCACAGTAGTCATCGGCAATCTGCGAATCCCTTTCTCACGCTTCCGCAAGCACATCCTTGAAGAGAAAAGAGAATTTCTGTTACCGGACGGACGCATGATTCTTTTACCGGAAGAATGGTTCAGCAAATACGGAAACCTGTTGGAACTGGGCACCCAGACGGAGACGGGGATTCGTCTGAAACCGACCTTTGTCGGTGCCGTACAATCGGCTTTAGAAGAAAACGGGCCTAAAAACCTGCTTTTCAAGAGAGAGATACGTAATATTCCTGTTCCCCAAGGACTGAATGCGAAACTACGACCCTATCAGCAGAAAGGATTCTCATGGATGGTACAGCTGAACAAGCAAGGATTCGGCGGCTGCCTGGCAGATGATATGGGACTTGGAAAGACACTTCAGACCCTGACGCTACTGCAATATATATACAAACCGCTTTCTCCCGATGCGGTCACTGCTCCTATAAAGCCCGTATTTACAGAAAGTACAGCTTCCGACAATCAGCCGGACAAGGAATGTACTGCCAGCAATCCTCCCGCCAGAGAGCAGATAGCAGATGCCGAAGGACAATTCTCCTTATTCTCGTTTTCCTCCGAAGATGAGCTGCTGCCGGACGCACGGGAAATCAGAGAGAAAAATAAACCGAAAGGAAATGATCATAGACAGGAACACGGAAAGAACTCCCGTAAGCCTGCCACTTTGATCGTTGTCCCCACTTCCCTGCTCCACAACTGGCGAAGAGAGGCTAAACGCTTCACGACTCTTGCGATAGCGGAATATAACAGCAACACCGCGTTTCCCAAAGGACATCCGGAGAAGTTCTTCAATCATTTCCATCTGATATTCACGACTTATGGGATGATGAGGAATAACATTGATATTCTCCGCTCCTACACATTCGAATACATCGTACTTGATGAGAGTCAGAATATCAAGAACAATGATTCCCTTACTTTCCGTTCGGTCATCCAGTTGCAAGGCAAGCACCGGATTGCACTTACCGGTACGCCTATCGAGAACTCTCTCAAAGATTTGTGGGCACAGTTCCGTTTTCTGCAACCGGACCTGTTAGGAGAAGAAAGCACTTTTCATAAGCAGTTTATCATTCCGATCCGGCAAGGAAACGTCCGTATGGAGAAAAGGCTGCAACAGATCATCGCTCCGTTTATCCTTCGCAGAAGCAAAAGCGAGGTAGCGCCGGAACTTCCCCCGCTTACCGAAGAAACGATCTATTGCGCCATGTCCGAAAAGCAGGGTGAGAGCTACGAACAGGAGAAAAACAGCCTCCGCAACATATTACTCCAGCAACCCGAAAACAAAGACAGATACCATATGTTCAGCATCCTGAACGGTATCCTGCGTCTCCGTCAACTGGCTTGCCATCCGCAGCTTATCTTTCCCGACTTCGACGGGGTATCGGGAAAAACGGAACAAATCATCGATACCTTTGACACACTAAGAAGTGAAGGACATAAGGTACTTATCTTTTCTTCCTTTGTCCGGCATTTGGAGATACTTGCCGAGGTATTCCGCCAACGGGGCTGGAAGTATGCTCTGCTGACCGGTTCCACCAACAACCGACCTTCCGAAATCGCCCATTTCACCGAACAAAAGGATGTGCAGGCATTCCTTATTTCTTTGAAAGCAGGAGGAGTCGGCCTTAACCTTACACAAGCCGATTATGTATTTATCATCGATCCTTGGTGGAATCCTGCTGCCGAGTCACAAGCCATCGCCCGTGCACATCGTATCGGTCAGGATAAACAGGTTATCGCCTATCGTTTTATTACTCAGAACAGTATCGAAGAAAAGATTCTCCAACTACAGGAGGACAAGAGGAGGCTGGCAGAAACATTTATTACGGATAGTGAGGCACTGCCTGCACTGAGCAATGAGCAGTGGGCGGATTTGCTGAAATAACAATCAAACATCTCACTATTGCACCATAAAAGTGCATAATCTAAGCATATTTTAATTACCACGCACTTTGTAGTCATCCATTTTCTCCTATCTTTGCAACCCAAAACAATGCGACATGAAATACAAACTCATAGTGCTCGACCTCGACGGCACACTCACCAATTCTAAAAAAGAAATCTCTTCCCGCAACCGGGAAACGCTGATACGCATACAAGAACAAGGTATCCGTCTGGTCCTTGCATCAGGGCGACCGACTTACGGCATCGTACCGCTCGCCAACGAGTTACGCATGAATGAGTTCGGCGGATTTATCCTGTCCTATAACGGTGGGGAAATCATCAACTGGGAAAGCAAAGAAATGATGTACGAGAATGTACTGCCCAACGAAGTCGTTCCGGTACTCTACGAATGTGCCCGCACCAATCATCTAAGCATACTGACTTACGACGGAGCAGAAATAGTGACCGAAAACTCGTTGGATCCATACGTACAAAAAGAAGCCTTCCTCAATAAAATGGCGATACGGGAAACAAACGACTTCCTGACTGACATCACCCTCCCAGTAGCCAAGTGCCTCATCGTCGGAGATGCCGGCAAGCTAATTCCTGTAGAATCCGAGCTTTGTATCCGCCTGCAAGGAAAGATCAATGTCTTCCGTTCGGAACCTTATTTCCTGGAGTTGGTTCCGCAAGGTATCGACAAGGCTTTATCCCTCAGCGTCCTGTTGGAAAATATAGGAATGACACGCGAGGAAGTGATAGCTATAGGCGATGGCTACAATGACCTGTCGATGATCAAATTTGCTGGTATGGGCGTAGCAATGGGCAACGCGCAGGAGCCTGTGAAGAAGGCTGCCGACTACATTACACTGACTAATGACGAAGATGGGGTTGCGGAAGCGATAGAGAGAATCTTCAACGTCCCATAAGGCATTCTTCCTTCAGCAGATCAGACAAAATCCCTTGCAAGTTAAGTTGAAATCAATTATTTATTCTAACTTTGCACTTCCAATAGAACAAATATAAAATGTTATGGAACATCAACTTACCATTTACAACACGTTAGATAGAAAGAAAGAATTGTTCGTACCGCTTCACGCACCGCATGTAGGCATGTATGTATGCGGACCGACAGTATACGGTGATGCTCACTTGGGACATGCCCGTCCCGCCATCACATTTGACGTACTCTTCCGTTATCTGACTCATTTAGGATATAAAGTACGCTATGTACGCAATATTACCGATGTCGGTCATCTAGAGCATGATGCTGACGAAGGAGAAGACAAAATAGCCAAGAAAGCCCGTCTCGAAGAATTGGAGCCTATGGAAGTTGTTCAGTATTACCTGAACCGCTATCATAAGGCAATGGAAGCACTGAATGTACTTTCTCCCAGCATCGAACCGCACGCTTCGGGTCACATTATCGAACAAATCCAGCTCGTACAGAAGATTCTGGACGCCGGATACGCTTACGAAAGCGAAGGTTCCGTCTACTTTGACGTAGCTAAATATAACAAGGATTATCATTACGGCAAACTCTCAGGGCGCAACTTGGACGACGTACTGAATACCACCCGCGACCTCGATGGACAAAGCGAAAAACGTAATCCCGCCGACTTCGCCCTCTGGAAAAAAGCGCAGCCGGAACACATCATGCGCTGGCCTTCTCCATGGAGCGACGGTTTCCCCGGATGGCATGCCGAATGTACCGCCATGGGACGCAAGTATCTGGGCGAGCACTTCGATATTCACGGAGGAGGAATGGACCTGATCTTCCCGCATCATGAATGTGAGATCGCACAGTCGGTAGCTTCGCAAGGCGATGACATGGTTCACTACTGGATGCACAACAACATGATTACCATCAACGGTACGAAGATGGGTAAATCACTCGGCAACTTCATCACGCTGGATGAATTCTTCAACGGTACTCACAAGTTGCTGGCACAAGCCTACACTCCGATGACCATCCGTTTCTTCATCCTGCAAGCTCACTATCGCAGCACTGTAGACTTCAGTAACGAAGCGTTGCAAGCTTCGGAAAAAGGGTTACAACGTTTGATAGAAGCAAT
>ERZ835109.2617-NODE-2617-length-11109-cov-13.354532_pt1 | contig 11109 bp, 10 predicted proteins | sample MGYA00519946_ERZ835109 | MGnify/ENA primary metagenome ERZ835109 (study PRJEB31850, sample SAMEA3708771) | human gut metagenome | biome: human gut; feature: human-associated habitat; material: faeces | place: China | collected 2014 ...
TCAGAGGGGTGCGGGCCTCATCGATCAGGATGGAGTCCACCTCATCGACGATGGCAAAGGCGTGGCCGCGCTGCACCATGTTGTCCTTATAGGTCACCATGTTGTCGCGCAGGTAGTCGAAGCCGTACTCATTGTTGGTGCCGTAGGTGATATCGGCGTTGTAGGCACGGCGGCGGGCATCGCCATCGATGCCCTGCACGATCAGGCCGACATTCAGGCCCAGCCAGCGGTAGAGCTTGCCCATCCACTCGCTGTCGCGCTTGGCCAGGTAATCGTTGACGGTGACGATGTGCACGCCCTCGCCGGTCAGGGCGTTCAGGTAGGCGGGCAGGGTGGCCACCAGGGTCTTGCCTTCACCGGTCTGCATCTCGGCAATGGAGCCGCGGTGCAGGGCAATGCCGCCCATGATCTGCACAGGGAAGTGCTTCATGCCCAGCACGCGCCAGGCGGCTTCGCGGCAGACAGCAAAGGCATCGGGCAGGATATCATCCAACGTCTCGCCGTTTGCCAGCCGCTCTTTCAGGGCCGGGGTCTGCGCCTGCAGCTCAGCATCGGACATCGGCTGATACTTTGTTTCCAGTGCCAGCACCTTTTTGGTAATGGGATTGATCTTTTTCAGCTCCCGGTCAGAGAAGCTGCCAAAGAGTTTTTCAGCAAGGGACATTGTTACACCTCATCTATCAAAAATCGGGGCGGCAGGCCGCCCAACAGCGGAAAAACCACATACTGTTTATATGATACACCAAAGCTGAAAACCCGTCAAACCCGATGGGTGGATTTTATCCGTTTTTTGGGTGAACTTTCTGTTAATTTAGAAAAAACGACCCTCTCCGTCATTGCTGTGCCATGCCGCTTGCCGTGTTGCGGCGCGCGGCGGCGTGACAGAGAGGGTCATTCTTATACCAATGTCGCCCCCGGGCGGGGAACGTGCTCCGTCAGCAGGGTGTGCAGCTGTTCCGGCAGGGCGTAGAAATTGCCGTTGGTATATTCCCACGCCCCGACCGCAGCGAGAGCCGCCAGCAGAGCCAGCACCAACAGCGTCATGCACACCCGGCGCAGGGGATGCCGCCCGGGCTGAGGGCCGGGCAGAGCATCCTTCTTTGCAGCCCTGCGGGCAGGCAGGAAGCCTGTCCCCTCAGCCTGAGGCTTGTTTGCCGCCGTGCGCCGGATAATATCCAGCAGCCAGAGGGCAGGGTTCTCCCCCGCCGGGACGGTGCGCAGAAAGCAGCCCTTCCTGCAGCTGAGCACCAGCACACAATCATTTTCCCGCTCGGCACAGGCGGCAGAGAGATCTGCCCCCACCACACGGCGGGCAGCCTGAGCCCGGGCCAGCGCCTGCCGGAGCGGGTCGGTGCAGTCTTTGGGCAGGCGGGCACGCTTTTCGATCAGCGGGCCGGTTTTGGGGTTGGCATAGCTCACCGCACCAAAATCAAAGACCTTCTCGGCCCCGGGCAGGTTCTCGAGCCGGGCTTCCAGCAGGGCACCGGCGGCAGCATCCGCACAGATGAGCAGCTTATCGTGCCGTTCCAGCGCCTCCACCACGGCGGCAGGCAGAGTGGTCTCTCCTGCCCCGTACAGGTCTGCCGAAAACGCCTGCCGCAGGGCCTGCGCGGCCTTTTTCAGCCCGGAAGGGCTCTGCGCCTGCAGGGCCACCAGCGTTTCCGCGCCCCGGCTCTTCCACTGGGCCGCGGCCCGCCACTGGGACGGAAAGTTTTCCACCGTTTTGCCCACCGCTGTGGACTGCGCACCGAACAGCCGCAGCACACACCCGGTCTCCTGTTGCTGTGTCAACCTGCATTCCCCCTGCCTTTCAGTGGCCCAGGAACACCTCGTTCAGCTTGTCCAGCGCTTCGGCGCTGTGCTGTGCGTCCCGGGCAAGGGGCTCTGTGCCTGCGGGAACTTTTCCCTGTGCCAGCCGCAGGGCCAGCTCCAGGGCGGCCTGCGCGGCACGGGCACGCACCAGCGCACGGTCGGGCCGGGAGACAGACAGCTTTTTCAGATACACCGTCTCGCCCCGGGCCGCGCCCAGATACACCGTGCCCACCGGGCGGAGGGCATCTCCGCCGGTCGGCCCGGCCACGCCGGTCACGCTGATGCCGATCTCAGCACCGGCGGCCTGTGCGGCCCCCAGCGCCATCTGGGCGGCCACGGGGGCCGACACCACATTGTACTTTGCAATGACATCCGGTTCCACGCCCACCAGCCTGGCCTTGGCGGCCTCCCAATAGGTCACAAAGCCGTAGCCGAACACTTCACTGGAGCCCGGCACCGAGGTGATGCGCTGTGCGATCAGCCCGCCGGTGCAGCTCTCGGCGGTGGAGATGGTGAGCCCCTTTTCCTTTAAGGTGCGCACCAGTGTCTCCTCCAGCCCGGCCACATCCTCATCATACACCGCATCGCCCAGCAGATCATAGAACTTTTTGGCATATTCCCGGCACATTTTTTCGCCTTCCGCATCGGAAGCAGCCCGGGCCGTGATGCGGATCTCGCACTCACCGGTCTTGCAGTAGATAGCGGCAGTCGGGTTGGCGTTTTCCAGCAGATCACGCACCTGATATTCCAGGTTGCTCTCGCCGCCCAGCACCCGCAGGGTGACAGAGTGCAGGGTGCAGTTCTGGCGCTTCATCAGCAGGGGGCGGACGCTCTCGTTCCACATGGCCTTCATCTCACTGGGCACGCCCGGCATCAGGACAGCACAGCGGCCCTCCTGCTCAAACCATGCACCGGGGGCAGTGCCGTGGTGGTTGATGATCTTATGCCCTTTTACGGGCACCATGGCCTGTTTGCGGTTGTTGGGGGTGGTCACCCGGCCGGAGCGGGCAAAATAACCGGTGATCTTCTCCCACTCGCTCTCGTCAAAGACCAGCGTATCGCCATAGCAGGCGGCAACGGTCTCCTTGGTCAGGTCGTCTGCCGTGGGGCCCAGACCGCCGGTGAATACCAGCAGGTCACAGCGGCTTTTTGCTTCGTTGACGAAATCCGCCAGCCGTCTCTGGTTGTCGCCAATGGTGCTCTCCCGCTGGACCGTAATGCCCAGCTCAGCAAGCTCCCGGCTCAGGTACTGGGCGTTGGTGTTGAGGATGTTGCCGAGCAGCAGCTCGGTGCCCACACTGATGATCTCTGCTGTCATGCCGCTCACCCCTCAAACTCGATCTCGTCCGTAATGCGGATGCGGATCCGCTCGGTGTTCTCAGCAGCTTCGGCCTCCAGCTCTGCCAGACCGGGCATGGCGGCTTCGGCCTCCAGGATCTCCGCCAGCTCGGGGCGGATCTTCGGGTGCGGCGGAGTGAAGATGGTGCAGCAGTCCTCATAGGGCAGGATGCTGGTCTCGTAAGTGCCAATGTGGCGGGAGGTCTCGATGATCTCGGTCTTGTCCATGCCAATCAGCGGGCGCAGGATGGGCAGATCCTGGGCGGCATCGGTGCACTGCAGGGCCTTGACGGTCTGGCTTGCCACCTGAGCCAGACTCTCGCCGGTGATGAGGGCCTCGCAGCCCTGTCTGGTGGCAATACGATTGGCAATGCGCATCATGCTGCGGCGCATCAGCACCGTGAACAGCACATCGGGGGCATTGTCCCGGATATACTCCTGCGGCTTGGTGTAGGGCACCACAAACAGGTTGGAGCTGCCGGTATAGGGGGTGATCTTCTGGGCCAGAGCTTTAACTTTCAGTTTTGCGCGTTCAGAAGTATACGGAGGGGACGCGAAATGAATGTGATCCAGGGCCAGACCGCGCTTTGCCATCCGGTAAGCGGCCACCGGGCTGTCGATGCCGCCGGAGAGCATATTCAGGGCACGGCCGGAGGTTCCCACGGGCAGGCCGCCCTCTCCGGGTATTTTCGGGCCATGAATATACGCGCCGTAATCCCGAATCTCCACAATGACCTTGAACTGGGGGTTCTTCACATCCACCCGCAGGTAGTTGTGCAGCCCCAGCAGGTAAGCGCCCAGCTCCCGCATCAGCTCAGGGCTGATCATGGGGTAGGTCTTATCGGAACGGCGGGCCTCCACCTTGAAGGTCTTGATGCCGTGCAGGCTGTCGCCCAGATACTCCTCCGCAGTCCGGCAGATGGTATCAAAGTCCTTTTCGCAGACCACGGCACGGCTCAGCGCCGCCAGACCGAACACGGTGCGCACCCGGTCAAAGGCCAGATCCATGTCCACGTCCTCTTCTTCGGGCTCCATATAAAAGGTAGACTGGGTGCAGTACACCTTGAACTTGCCCACGGTCTTGAGCCGGTAGCGCAGGATCTTCATCATGGCCGACTCAAACTGGTTGCGGTTCAGGCCCTTCAGGGACATCTCGCCCTGATAGCCCATAATAATTTCACGCATAGAGTTCTCCTTAATTATAGCTGGCTCACCCTCTCCGTCAGCGCTGACGCGCTGCCACCTCCCCCAAAGTGGGAGGCCTTGGCATTCCACGCAAAGTTTCCGGTTTTGTCAAGAGCTCCCCCTTTGGGGGAGCTGGACGCGGAGCGGCCTGAGAGGGTGAGGATGCTTTCCTCTTTTACTTTTTGATTCTCTGCAAATGCTTCATTCCGTCCTCGAAGGCGTTGAGGAACGCGTCCACATCCTCGGGGGTGTTGTCCGCACAGAAGGACACGCGGATGGCCGTATCAATGGCCAGCGGGTCCCTGCCCATAGCGGCAAGGGTATGGCTGGGCTGGCCCCGGCCGCAGGCACTGGCCGAGGAGACATAGACCTGCTGCTGTGCCAGATGGGCCAGCATGGTCTCGCTCTTGATGCAGTTCTCGCTGAAGTTCAGCACCTCGGGCACAGCATTGTCCGGGCTGTTGATGACCACCTCCGGAAAGGCTTTCAGCCCCTCCCGCAGGCGCTGGTTCAGGGCGCGCACAGCAGTATCCCGGCTCTTCATGGTCTTGTTCAGGCGGGTGGCCGCGGCAGCAAGGCCCAGCGCATAGGGCAGGTTCTCGGTGCCGGGGCGCTTCTCCCGCTCCTGCTCGCCGCCCAGATAGGGAGCCTGGAACGCCTGATACAGGCTGTCGCTCAGGTAGAGTGCGCCAATGCCCTTGGGGGCATGGATCTTGTGTCCGCTGACAGCCAGCGTGTCGATGTTCGCCAACTTGATGGGCACCCGCATCCAGGCCTGCACGGCATCCACATGGACGATGGTGCGGCTGTTGCGGCGCTTGACCTCGGCGGCCAGACGCTCCACATCGTTCCGGGTGCCGACCTCATTGTTGACCATCATGCAGGCCACAAGGATGGTGTTTTTGTCCACATGGTCCAGCATCCGGTCAATGTCCAGCGTGCCGTCCGGGCTGGGGTCCACCACGGTCACATCATAGCCCATGGTAGCCAGACGCTCCAGCGGCTTCTGCACACTGGGGTGCTCAAAGCCGGACACCACGATGCCCTTACCGAACCTGCGGGTCAGGGCCGCGCCCAGCAGGGCCATGTTGTTGCTCTCGCTGCCGCAGGAGGTAAAATAGAGCTCCCGGCTCTTGCAGCCCAGGGTGCGGGCCACGGCGGCGCGGGCAGCGTTCAGGGCTTCCTCGCTCCGGGCACCGGGGGCATACAGACTGGACGGGTTGGCCCAGTGCTCCCGCATGGCCTTGTTGATGACATCCGCCACTTCCGGGGCCACGATGGTGGTGGCGGCGTTGTCCAGATAATGCAATTCAGGGTTTTGCAGCATAAATTTTGATTCCTGCTTTCTCAGTTACGCCAGCGGCACCCGCCGCCGACAGGATTTCATACTAAACCATGATGATTATACCACAAAGCATCTGCCGCCGTAAAGTAGCACGGCCCACTTGCACGGCCCCGCCGGGTGCTGTATAATGAGGGTAACGAACACAAAGAAAGCCGGGTGTTTTTATGGCCGATTATCAGGAATACCGCCGCCGCATCCTGCGCAAGCGCTGGCGCAGGACTTTTGCCGCTGCCGGGCTGCTGGTGCTGCTCATCCTGCTCAGCGCCGTAGGCCTGCTGTGGAAGCACCTCCACCGGGAGCAGAGCCCTGCCGCCGTGCAGGGCCCGACCATCTTCCAGCAGGAGCTGCAGAGCAGCGAGTGGAACACCATCAGCTACACGCCCGCGCGGCGGCTGACCGTGCAGACTACCTCTGCCGGGTCCACCGCCATGGATTTCCGGCTGGCCGCGCTGGACCGCACCACCGCCGTGGACCGCAGTTATTTTGCCAACGTCTGTTTTCTGGGCGACAGCCTGACGCAGGGGATGCAGATCTATTCCAGCGGCCTGCCGGAGGCCTCTTTCTGCGCCTACCGGGGCGCAGGCCCCAGCGTCGTGGTCAACGGCACCACCTGCAAGCGCTCCGATGGCGGCACCGAGGTTCCCATGGAGGTGCTGACAGCCCGGCAGCCCCCGGTGCTGTATATCCTGCTGGGCACCAACGTGCTCAACCGGGACGGGGATTATTCCAGCTTTCTCACCTACTACCGGCTCATGCTGGATATGATCTCCCAGGCCCTGCCCAACACGCAGATCTACGTGCAGTCCATTACGCCTGTCCGGCCTGAGGTGCGCAGCAGCCATCCCGGCCTGTACAAAGAGCGGCTGTGCGAGATCAACAATGAGCTGGCTGCCATTGCGCTGGAAAAGAACTGCGCTTTCCTCAACCTGTGGGAAGCCCTTGCCGATGACAATGGTGACCTGAAAGCCGAGTACGCGCAGCCTGACGGCATCCACATCAAGCCGGAAGGTTACCCCGCCTGGGTGGAGTATCTCGCCACCCACACCGTGGGCCAGCAGACGGCTTAAGCTGAATACTCACATAGAAAAACCGCCCTTCCAGCATCAAACTGGAAGGGCGGTTTTGTCATACAAACAGGAACGGGGAACGGCATCTGAACCGTTCCCCATCGATTGGTATTTGGCAGGCGTGGCGTTCTCCTGCATCTCTCAGAGCCTAAGCCCTTGTCGTTACCATCGGCGTGTGGCTACCACGAAATTGACCACCTCAAATACCTTTCTTATCTTATGTTTAGGATACCACATTTATCCCTTTTTGTAAAGTATCTCACTCTGACGCAAAAGACGGCGGAAGCATTTCTGGCTGATGCTCCACATTGTAATAATGGAATTTTTGTATTCTTCCGGATCACCGGAAACTTTCAGTCTCAGAATAATTTCTGCATAACATCTTATAGTTGATTTGTATATAGAAAAGGGAGAGTGGCCTAACACAGGGATTTCATAGAATGGTATTTTGATTTGCCAAACAATAAAACTAAAAGTTTTCATTGTTTGACCCGGCCAAGGGAATCAAGTAAGATTTCCGTTATATCTTTTGTTGCTATCGCCGGTTTGTCACTCATAATTTCCCAAACAGGGTTATTGCTACATTCTCCAGAAAAATATTTTCGGGCGCATTCTACTACACCCTTTATATTTTTTGTGTTCAACATAACATCAAAAGCTTCATCGAAAAGAAGCATATCACATTTTGTAGGTTTCTCTTCTTCAAGGTCAACCTCAAAAAGTCGAATTTGCGCTCTCTCTTCTTCCGATTTCTGAGCCCAGCCAGCTTCATATAACACTTTATAATATTCAATATTGTCGAAATAGTAGCTGCAATTTAAACGGCTTGGAAGAAAAGAAAATTCGGTTTCTCTTACAAATTCAAAGATTCCTTCAACACACCATTTTACATATTCACGCCATTCATCACCTTGCAATTTCATCGACGCAATCGTTGTTTTGAGACACTGTTCAGATTGTTCTAATGTGCTGATAACCTCTCTACAACGAATTTCATTTCTCTTGTATCCAGCTTTTAATTTATCCCCAACTTGTAGTGTCTGACTCATGTGGTAAACTTTCATCTTTTTCTCCACCACTTCCGATTTGTTGAGCTAAAAAGTCCCATACCCAGCACCTTAACGGTGCGGACATGGGACTTCATATTTTTTCAATCAGAACAGCCCCGTGATCTTACCCTCGGCATCCACGTCGATATTGACGGCGGCGGGCTTTTTGGGCAGGCCGGGCATGGTCATAATGTTGCCGCAGATGACCACCACGAAACCGGCACCGGCGGCAAGGCGGACTTCCCGCACCTCCATGGTAAAGCCGGTGGGTGCACCGGTCAGCTTGGCGTTATCGCTGAAGCTGTACTGGGTCTTGGCGATGCAGACCGGCAGGTCGCCGTAGCCCAGCTCGGTCAGCTCGGTCAGCGTCTTGGAAGCGGCGGCGCTGAAATTCACACCATCGGCACGGTAGACCTTTTTGGCGATGGCTTCCACCTTCTGCTTCAGGGGCATCTCCAGCGGGTAGACGTACTGGATAGGACGGTCCTCCATGACCTCCAGCACCTTCTCAGCCAGAGCCTTGCCGCCCTCGCCGCCCTTGGCGAACACCTCGCTCAGGACGCAGGGCACGCCCTGCTCGGCGCAGACCTGCTCAACGTATGCCTGCTCCTCCGGGGTGTCGGTGGGGAAGGCATTGATGGCCACCACCACAGGCAGGCCAAAGCCGTTCTTCAGGTTGTCGATGTGGCGCACAAGGTTGGAGGCACCAGCCTTGACAGCCTCGAGATTCGGCTGGTTCAGGTCAGCCTTGGCAACGCCGCCGTGGCTCTTGAGGGCACGGACAGTGGCCACCAGCACGCAGGCGCTGGGGGCGATGCCGGCATAGCGGCACTTGATATCCAGGAACTTCTCGGCACCCAGATCTGCACCGAAGCCCGCCTCCGTGATGACGTAATCGGCCAGCGAGAGGCTGAGCTTGGTGGCCATGACGCTGTTGCAGCCGTGGGCAATGTTGGCAAAGGGGCCGCCGTGGATGATGGCGGGGTTGTTTTCCAGCGTCTGAACGAGGTTCGGGTCAAGGGCATCCTTGAGCAGCGCGGTCATGGCACCGGCGGCACCGATGTCGCCTGCCGTGACGGGCTTGCCCTCGTAGGTGTAGGCGCAGACGATTTTCGACAGCCGCTCCTTCAGGTCGGAGATGCTGGTGGCCAGGCAGAAGATCGCCATGACCTCGCTGGCAACGGTGATATCAAAGCCGTCCTCACGGGGGGTACCGTTGACCTTGCCGCCCAGACCATCCACGATGAAGCGGAGCTGGCGGTCGTTCATATCCATGCAGCGCTTCCAGGTGATGCGGCGGGGATCGATGTTCAGGGGGTTGCCCTGCTGGATGCTGTTATCGATCATGGCAGCCAGCAGGTTGTTTGCGGTGCCGATGGCATGCAGGTCACCGGTAAAGTGAAGGTTGATATCCTCCATGGGCACCACCTGGGCATAACCGCCGCCGGCCGCGCCGCCCTTGACACCGAACACGGGGCCAAGGCTGGGCTCACGCAGGCAGAGCATGGTCTTTTTGCCCAGAGCGTTCATGGCATCGGCCAGGCCCACGCTGGTGGTGGTTTTGCCCTCGCCTGCCGGGGTGGGGCTGATGGCCGTGACCAGGACCATCTTGCCCTGCCTGGATGCCTTGTGGATGAGGCGGTGGTTGATCTTGGCCTTGTAGCGGCCATAGGGGATCACATCCTCATCGGCAAGGCCCAGCGAGGCAGCGATCTCGGTGATGGGCTTCATTTTGGCTTCCTGTGCGATCTCGATATCAGACTTCATGCTCAAATCCTCCCTGAAATGCAAAAAAGGACAGCTTTGCGCACCAATAGCGCAAGGCTGCCCAGACGGTCGGCGTAACAAAACCCGGTTTTGTCTGCACTGTGGTGCTCCACAACGTTCCGTCAGCAGGCAAACCCGTTCTTCTGGGTCAAAGATATCACATCTGCCCGTGGTTTGTCAAGCAGAAACTGTCCGCAAAGAAAAATCTGCCTGTACGGCCTCTGCGGCTTGCATCCATCCTGCCAGATGTGTTATACTAAAGTGTATCAAACGATAGGGAGGCTTTCACGATGCCATTTACACCGAAACTGACTTATAAAGGCAAGCCCCTCGTCCGTAAGGACAACGAGCTGTATTACGGCCGTATGACCGACCCCTATGTGCTGCGGATGCAGATCCTGAGCACCAAATCCGTGGGCGGCATGGATGTGGCCGATAAGGTACACATTCAGGTCTTTTCCACCAACGACAGCCTGGCCCCTGAGGCCCGCGTGTTCCGCCAGACCACCAAGAATGGCCTGTACAACGCACTGGACATTGGCAGCATCTGGCTGCAGAAGGCAAACGAGACCCGCTGAACGGCATAAAAAAGGACCGTCTCCCGCTGAGGAGACGGTCCTTTTTGTTGTGCTTTACTCTTCGGTCACTTCAAAGTCCAGGGGCTTGCCGCAGCCGGGGCACTTGGGTGCGCCATCCAGCAGGTCGTCCTCCTCAAACACAGTGGTCTGACCACAGGCGGGGCAGGTCACCTCGTACTGCACGGGGCCTTCCTCCTGCTCCTCGTCGTCATCCTCCAGCGCGACCTCAAAGGTCACGCCGCAGTGGGCGCAGTTTGCTTCGCCCGCATCCAGGTCGTCCTCGCTGACATAAACGGTCTCGCCGCAGTTGGGGCAGGCCACCTCATAGAACGACTCACTGGCGATATCATCGTCATTGTCGTCCTCTTCGGTGTCCTCTTCCTCTTCTTCGGGCTCCTCGTCATCCTCATCGTCCTCATAGAGGTCGGCTTCCAGATCTTCCAACTCCTCGCTCAGGTCGTTGATCTGGTCGTAGGCGCGGGTCACATCTTCATCGATGCCGTCCACAGCCTCTGCCAGTTCGCCCAGCAGCTCGCTCATGGCCTTGATGACCTTGCCCTCTTTGGTGGTCTCGTCGATGCCCAGGCCCTCGATCAGGCCCCGCAGGTATGCAGCCTTTTCCTTCATAAGAATGACCTCCTATTTAAAATAACCTCTCAGGCCGCTCCGCGGCCAGCTCCCCTAATAGGGGAGCCCTTGGCATAGCGGAAAACTTTCCGCCGCACGGTTCAGCCTGTGAAGCAAAAACCGGGCACACGGTTGCCCGCTGCCCGGTCTGTCGGTAAATTAGACGCGCTCCATATACTCGCCGGTGCGGGTATCGATGCGGATGTGGTCGCCCTCGTTGATGAACAGAGGAACGCGGATCTCAGCACCGGTCTCGACAGTAGCGGGCTTCAGGGTGTTGGTGGCGGTGTTGCCCTTGACACCCGGCTCGGTCTGGGTGACTTCCAGCTCGATGAAGTTGG
>ERZ835109.2653-NODE-2653-length-10994-cov-4.914709_pt1 | contig 10994 bp, 8 predicted proteins | sample MGYA00519946_ERZ835109 | MGnify/ENA primary metagenome ERZ835109 (study PRJEB31850, sample SAMEA3708771) | human gut metagenome | biome: human gut; feature: human-associated habitat; material: faeces | place: China | collected 2014 ...
ACGGGAAGTAACCTTAAAAAAGGGAAAGACCCTGGAAATAAACGTAGAACTGGAAGAAGACCAGATCGCCTTGGATGGCGTGGTGGTATCTGCGAATCGTGCGGAAACTTCCCGCCGGTTGGCTCCCACATTAGTGAATGTATTGGATGCGAAGGTTTTTACTACGACCAATGCGGTGAATTTGGCACAGGGACTAAATTTCCAACCGGGTGTACGGGTAGAGACGAATTGCCAGAATTGCGGTTTCCAGCAAGTCCGGATCAATGGATTAGACGGACCTTATACCCAAATACTGATTGATTCACGTCCCATATTCAGCGCTTTATCCGGCGTATATGGGCTTGAGCAAATACCGGCGAATATGATCGAGCGGGTAGAGGTGATGCGAGGAGGGGGATCGGCACTGTTCGGCTCGTCCGCTATCGCCGGGACAATTAATATCATCACGAAGGAGCCCTTGAGAAATTCCGGGGAATTGTCGCATACGTTAACCTCGATTGGCGGGACATCTGCTTTCGATAATAATACGACCCTAAATGCCTCTTTGGTATCGGAAAATGGGAAAGCGGGCTTATATCTTTTTGGCCAGAACCGTCATCGTTCCGGTTTTGATCAGGATGGAGATGGTTTTACGGAGTTGCCTAAATTGAAGAATCAAACGGTTGGTTTCCGTTCGTACTTGAAAATGAGTACTTATAGTAAATTGACATTCGAGTATCATCATATGAATGAATACCGCAGGGGAGGAAATCTGTTGGATCGTCCGCCTCATGAAGCGGATATCGCCGAACAGTTGGAGCATTCGATTGATGGAGGAGGTCTGAAATTCGATCTTTTCTCCAAGGATTACAAACATAAATGGAGTGTTTTCACTTCTGCCCAGAATACAGACCGGGATAGTTATTACGGGACGAACCAAGATCCGAACGCTTACGGCAAGACTACGGACCTGACGGTTATGGCCGGTACGCAATATGCTTATAGTTTTGATAAATTTTTGTTTATGCCATCGGATTTGACTGCCGGTTTGGAGTATAGTTTCGATCATTTGAAAGACGAGATGATCGGGTATAATCGCTTTACGAATCAGAAGGTGCATATCGAGAGCGCATTTTTGCAGAATGAGTGGAAAAATAAGCGATGGAGTTTCTTGATTGGCGGTCGTTTGGATAAACATAATATGATGGATCATGTCATATTCAGCCCTCGTGCGAATATCCGTTTTAATCCGACGGAAGATATCAATATCCGGGCTAGTTATTCCAGTGGTTTCCGTGCCCCGCAAGCGTTCGATGAGGATATGCATATCTCTGCGGTTGGTGGAGAGGTCGCTATGATCCAGCGTGCGAAAGATTTATCCGAGGAGAAATCGCAGAGCTTGAGTGCCTCGGTCGATTTTTACCATCGTTTTAAGAATGGTATCCAGTTGAACTTCTTGGTGGAAGGTTTTTACACCAGCTTAAGTGATGTGTTTGTCTTGGAAGATATCGGGAAAGATGAGCAAGGCAATCTGATTAAGGAACGTCGTAACGGTTCCGGGGCGAAAGTGATGGGATTAACCTTGGAAGGGAAGTCGGTGTTAACTTCATGGCTATCTTTGCAAGCGGGCGCTACTTTCCAGCGAAGCCGTTATAAAGAGGCCGAGAAATGGAGCGATGACGAGAATGTACCAGCCGAGACAAGGATGTTCCGTACGCCGGATATCTATGGCTATTTTACGGCTACCCTTACGCCTATCAAACGTTTCACGGCTTCCCTGTCGGGAACTTATACGGGAAGTATGTTGGTGCAGCACTTGGCGGGATATATACCTTTGGATAAGGCGGTGGAGACTCCGGATTTCTTTGATATGAATATCAAGCTTGCGTATGAGTTCCCGCTTTACAAAGAGCTGAAACTAGAAGTAAATGGAGGCGTGCAGAATCTGTTTAACGCTTACCAATCCGACTTTGATCAAGGTAAGAACCGGGATTCCTCCTATATCTATGGCCCGGCTAGCCCGAGAAGTTATTTTGCCGGTGTAAAGATGAGTTTTTAATCATGTAATGCCCTTTGAAAAAACATGTACGTGTTTCGTGAAAAACATGTACGTGTTTCCGAAAAAAGACGTACGTGTTTTTTTGAAGGCAAAATAAACAAAAAGACAGTGTTCCCAAGCGTATGATCGCCCTGCGGAAACACTGCCTTTTTTATGGGATAAATCGGGATGTTTTATTTAACGAACGGAGCGGCTTGCAAATAGGCGGCGCTCTTCTCTACGCCCTCGAACTGGGTACGGCCTTTTTTGTCACCTTCCAGTTCCACGTAGTAGCCGAGGATACCGATCTCGTACGCTTTTTTGAATATATTCGGGAAATTCATCATACCGGAATCACCGATGATCCAACGATCCTTGATGTGCAATAACTTAAAACGATTCGGATAATTCTCCATCCATTCCACGGGATCTTGCTGCCCCATAACGGCCCAATATACATCCAACTCGAACATAACCTTATCCGGATCGGTATTTTTTAGGAATAACTCCTCGATATAAGTACCTTTAGGAGGTGCCCACGGATTCGGGTTCTGTTCCGGTTTCTCGCCGGCTTTCAATACCCGTTTGAACTCATTGCTATGATTATGGTAACCCCATAGGATTCCGGCTTTCTTCGTGATCTCTCCGGCACGGTTGAAGATCTCCGATACTACTTTGGCGTCATCCTCGTTTTCGATACGGGGTAAACTCGGTTGTACCATACAACTAACACCTAGCTCGGCATGGATATCGGTTGCCTTTTTCCAGAACTCGTCGAATTTGGGCATATTCTCTTTCGTGTACTCACGAAGAGAAGGGGTCAGGTGTGAGCTACTGATTCTCAAACCGGCATCATCCACCATTTTCTTATAATCCTTGGAGGCGATGAATGTCGTATTTTTAGGATTATAATCACCGAATTTACCAGTGTCTTCCCTATATCCGAAAATCTCCAGATCGGTATATCCCGCTTTTGCCAATCGGTTCAATCCGTTAGGCATATCTTGCAGTAACTCCTGTCCGAGCGAATAGGTTTGCAATCCCATCTTTTTCCCGGCGGTTGCCGAGGATATCGCATCCGTGGCGGGTATGGATCTGGTGGGATTTGAAGCCATTACTTTTTGGCTGGCTATGCCCCCTAAAGTAAGTAATGAAATGTTTCTCAAAAATGTTCTTCTGTCTGTCATGGTGATAAAGAATTAAAATTAAACATCTGTTTCTCGCAAATATAGTTAACCTTTTTGAAGTTTATTAAGAAAATGTCTCTCAAAAACTTGCGATTGGGTTTAAATAGATTTAAAATTTGACATAACTCAATTTTACGAACTTACTCCATACATCCAATTACCTGAATAAGGGGATTGTTTGGTATACCTCCGTGGATTTTTAATGTGATTTTACCCATTCTTAGGTATTGTGGGGCTGTAGTCTCTGATCGTAACTTTGCAACGTTTTAAATAACATAATTGATTAAATGATGATGAAGAAAATCAGAGGGCTTTTCCTCTCCTTTTTACTGTTGCTTATTTCCATCTCGGCTTTTTCTCAACATAAAACAATGATATCGGGTAAAGTCCTGTCCACGGAAAAAACAACCGTGGATTTCGCTACCGTTTATCTAAAAGGTACGAATTACGGCGGGACTACGAATGAGGAAGGTATCTATCATCTTCAAGCTCCCGCGGGAGAATATACATTAGTAGTATCGGCTATCGGATATAAGACGGTAGAGAAACCCGTGAAACTGATGCGTGGGGAACGGACGAAGATGAATGTGGTAATCAGCCCTCAAGCTACGGAGTTGGATGAGGTGGTTGTCGTTTCTAATGGCGTGACCCGGCTCAAGCGTTCTGCGTTCAATGCCGTGGCCCTCGATACGAAAGCCTTGCAAAATTCAACCCAGAACTTGAGTGAAGCCTTGGCTCAAGCGCCCGGAATGAAGATCCGGGAGTCCGGCGGTGTCGGCTCGGATATGCAACTGATGATGGATGGATTTACCGGCAAGCATATCAAGATCTTTATCGATGGGGTTCCGCAAGAAGGTGTCGGCAGTTCTTTCGGACTGAATAACATTCCGGTGAATTATGCCGAGCGTATAGAGGTCTATAAGGGTGTGGTACCGGTGGGTTTCGGAACAGACGCTATCGGAGGTGTTATCAATATCATCACCAAGAAGAACCGGAACAAATGGTTTTTGGATGCTTCTTATTCATACGGGTCTTTCAATACGCATAAATCTTATGTGAACTTCGGACAAACTTTCCGGAGCGGACTCACGTATGAGATCAACGTTTTCCAGAATTATTCGGATAATAATTACTATGTGGATACTCCGGTGAAGGACTTTACGACCGGAGCGATCAATAAGAAAAAGATCGAGCATGTGAAGCGTTTTCATGATACGTATCATAACGAGGCCGTTATCGGGAAAATAGGTTTCGTGGATAAGAAATGGGCGGATCGTTTGATGTTTGGGTTTACCTATTCACATATGTATAAAGATATACAGACGGGCGTACGCCAAGAAGTGGTGTTTGGCGGCAAATATCGGAAGGGATACTCGATCATGCCGTCGTTGGACTATCGCAAGCGTGATTTCTTCGTTAGGGGCTTGGATGTGGTATTGACGGCGAATTATAATAAGAACATGACGAACAATGTAGATACCTCTTCCTATGAATATAATTGGCGTGGCGAGATGCGTCCGCTCCGGATGCCCGGTGAGCAATCTTATCAGAACACCCGGTCGGATAATAATAACTGGAACGGAACCTTAACAGCTAACTACCGTATCGGTAAGGCGCATACGTTCACGTTCAATCACGTGATCAACGCGTTCCGGCGTTCGAATCAGTCTCTTTTGAACGAGGACTCGGAAGCGAACGCTATCCCGAAGGAAACCCGTAAAAATATCAGCGGTCTTTCGTATCGCTTGATGCCGACGGAACATTGGAACTTGTCTGTGTTCGGTAAATATTACAACCAGTTTATCGCGGGGCCTGTCGCTACTTCCTCGGCTCAAGATGACTATATACGTACGACCAATTCGGTAAGCGCGATGGGATATGGGGCCGCGGGAACTTACTTTATCTTGAAAAGCTTGCAAGCGAAATTGTCCTATGAGAAAGCCTATCGCCTGCCGACCAATGAGGAGATGTTTGGCGATGAGGACCTTGAGACCGGCGATATTTCCTTGAGACCGGAGAACAGCGATAACGTGAATCTGAATTTAAGCTACAACGAGACATTCGGTAAGCATTCCGTATATGTGGAAGGCGGATTGATCTACCGAAATACGAAAGATTATATCCAACGGAATATATCGGATTTGAGCGGCGGTAAATATGGCGCTACCTATGTGAATCATGGTCGTGTAGAGACCAAGGGTTACAATATCTCGGTTCGCTACGGTTTCGCTAACTGGGTAAGCGTAGGAGGAAACTTTACGCAGATGAATGTAAGGGATAACGTGAAGACGGTTACCAGCGGGACGAACCAAGAGAGCTTGACATATGGCGCACGTATGCCGAATCTTCCTTATCAGTTTGCCAACTCGGATGTGACCTTCTACTGGCGTAATTTGTGGAAGAAAGGCAATACGCTAAGTGTCACTTACGATAATTTATATATGCATAGTTTCCCGCTGTATTCGGAGGCAGTAGGCAGTGAATCCGAATTTGTGGTACCAACTCAATTCTCGCATAACCTGACACTCTCTTATGGTATACAGAACGGGCGTTACAATATCTCTTTCGAGTGCAGGAATCTCACGAACGAGAAATTATACGATAACTTCAGCTTGCAGAAGGCTGGCAGGGCTTTCTATGGTAAGGTGAGGGTTTATTTCGGTAATTAATTTAAAGTGTGACTATCTTTTATTTATCAATAATTAATTCAAAACATAATAGATTAAAACAACATGAAGAAGAATTATTTAATGACAGGTCTTGCCGCCGCGTTATTGGTTGGGGGAGTATTTACTTCTTGTAGTGACGACGATCCTGTAAACCCGGATAACGGAGGCAACGGGAATGGAAATGGCGGAGGATCGACCTCGGAGGTGGTTTCGAGCTATGTAGTTGCCGCTTCTGTCGGTGACGCGAATTACTTGTTGACAGCCGATACGCTGGGTGATGGCTCTATCTCCGCTAAAAACAACGGACTCACTACGGAAAGCGGTACGCAATGGATCTTCTATAAGGATAAATATTTGTATCGTTTGGTTTACAATCAAGGAAATGCCGGTGTTACTTCTTCATACGTACTGAATACGGAAGGCAAGGTTAAGGAGCGTGATAATACTTACGAGATCAAGCGGTTTACTTCTTATGGTATCTACGGTGACTATATCATTACATCTTCTACCGGTGATCTGGGTGAGGAATATGCGGACGAGAATGGTTATCTGCCTAAAGGTTTCTTGCTCTCTTATCTGGATGTGGCCAAAGAGACGTTTACGACAAACACGAATACGATCTTGTCGGAGAATTATTTGGGAAATGGCGAGTTTGTTACGTTAGCGGGTATTCTCCAAGCGAACGGCCGGATCTATTCCGCGGCTATCCCGATGGGATTGAGTAAGTACGGCGTGAAAGCGGAGGGAGGTAAATATGTTAAATACCCGGAGCTGGTAAAGACTGAATCCGGAGGAAGCGGTAGTGGCGCTTACGAAAAAGGGGAATTGCAATGGACGCAATATCCGAACGAGGCTTGGGTCGCTATTTATGCGAACGAGAAATTCGAGAACCCGAAACTGATAAAGACGGATAAGATCAGTTATGCTTGCGGACGTAACCGTTCTCAATACTACCAGACCATTTGGACGGCAGACAACGGCGATGTGTATGTGTTCTCGCCCAGCTATGCCAAGACGATGACCGCGGAGGTACAGAAAACGACTTTGCCGGCCGGTGTAGTTCGTATTAAGGCTAACGCGGAGGAGTTTGATCCTGATTATTATTGTAATTTGGAGGCACAGACGGGTGGTAAGGCATTCTTGCGTTGTTGGCATATCACGGAAGATTATTTCTTGTTGTTGATGTATGATCGTCCGTTGACTGAATCCGGATTCGCCGCGAAAGAGTTGGCTATTTATAAAGGAGAGGATAAGAGTCTTACTTACGTGAAGGGGCTGCCTTCCACGGATGTTATTTCCGGATTTGGCAATACTCCGTTCTCGGAGGATGGTATCGCTTATATGGCGGTTACGACTACCGATGGAAGTCAACCTGCCGTGTATCGTATCGATCCGAAGACAGCTACCGCAACAAAAGGTCTTACCGTTGAGGCAGAGCAAATCAGTGGTGTAGGTAAATTGACTGCCGCTCAAGAGTAATAAGCAAGTATGAGTCGGACTCACATTCTTTTAATATTCCTCCTGCTCCCGCTAACCCTGCGGAGCCAGGAGGATATTTGTATAGGAAAGGAACTGGTTTTGTACTCTACCGTATTGCAAGAAGACCGGAGTTATTGGATACACCTGCCGGAGCATTATAATATGGATACGAAACAACGCTATCCGGTTGTTTACCTGCTAGATGGAGATTCTTTCTTTCATTCGCTGGTAGGCATAAGGAAAACGTTGGCATCCGGTAGAGGTAAATATCTACCTCCCTGTATTATTGTCGGGGTATTAAATACGGATCGGACACGTGATTTTACGCCTACCGCTTCAGCCGCCGGACGGGATGGTAAAATCTCCATAGATGCGATTCCGCAAGGAGGGGGAAGTGAGGCTTTCAGTAAGTTTCTTACGGAAGAACTTCGCCCTGCTATCGATAGTGCCTATCGCACGAACGGCTGGAATATGCTTATCGGTCATTCGTATGCGGGGCTTTTCACCTTGAATACGTTTCTTCGTCATACGGAATTATTTGATACCTATCTAGCGGTCGACCCTAGTTTGTGGTGGGATCAGGGGCGGTTGGTCCGGGAGGCGGAGGCTTTGGTTGCAGGCCGGGATTTTAAAGGGAAAAGCCTGTATATCGGTGTCGCGTCTAAAAAAAGGACGGACCGGGTGGACATTCATCTTGACAAAGTGAGTTATCTTCTTTCGGAGCTTTTACCGCAAGCGGAGAACCTGCGTTTCTTTAGTAAATCATTTCCCGACGAGAACCATGGAACGGTAGCGGTTCCGGGTATATATGACGGGATTAAACAATTATTCGGAAAATGAGAAAATTCTTTGCGAAAGTACATTTATGGCTATCGATACCTTTTGGCATTATTATTGCGATTGTCTGCCTGACCGGGGCGATTCTCGTCTTTGAGACAGAGATATTAGAATTAGGCTACCCTTCCCGTTATTTTGTAAAGGAAGTAAAAGGGGAACCTCTCTCGCCTGCCACCTTGATAGAATCGGCGCGCCAACAATTACCCGATTCGGTTCGAATAAACGGTATTCGGGTATCGTCTGACCCGAGACGAACTTATCAACTGATATTACCGGGGAAAAAGGCCGCGGGTTTTATTGATCCCTACACCGGGGAGGTGACCGGGATGGATGACGGACAAGGTTTTTTCCTGAAAATGATGCGTCTTCATCGTTGGTTACTTGATGAGTATAAACGGGATGGAAGTTTTTCTTGGGGAAAATCAATAGTTGGCTATGCGACTTTGGTCTTGGCGATTATTATTATAAGTGGAATCGTAATTTGGTATCCCCGTAATAAAAAAGTATTGAGAAACCGGTTGAAAGTAAAGACCAAGGCTGGTTGGTTCCGTTTCTTCTATGATTTACATGTCTCCGGGGGATTCTATGCGGCATTGCTCCTGCTTATCTTAGCGTTAACCGGATTAACATGGTCGTTTGGTTGGTATCGAAATGCCTTTTATAGTGTCTTCGGTATTAGTGCAAACCCGCCTCAAGCGCATCATGCTCCAGCTTCTTCCGGCGCGAAGAAACCCGCGAAGAAAAAGACGGATTACACACAATGGGCTGAGGTGTTATCGGCATTGAAAAGCCATTATCCGGACTTTAACTCAATCACGATCCAAGATGGCTCCGCTACGGTTTCTACGGCCCGTTATGGAAATACGAGAGGAAGCGACCGTTACTCCTTTGATCCTGCTACGGGTGAGATTACGGAAGTCCAATTATATAAAGATCTCCCAAAATCGGGGAAGATAAGAGGATGGATTTATTCCGTACACGTCGGCTCGTGGGGGGGAATGACTACCCGTATATTGACTTGCTTAGTTTCCTTGTTGGGGACGATCTTCGCGATAACCGGCTATTATTTTTGGATAAAGAAACAATTCAGGAAACTGAGATGAAAAGAAAGAGGTATGTTTGACCCACATACCTCTTCATAAATCTAAACCAATCAAGTTGAATACGCAAACGTTGTAATATTAAGGTTAAACAGTTATGTATGTAAAAGTGTGCGTCTATTCAATTCCTTCTTTCCTTATAGATGCCAACCACTGGTCGATCCGCCCTTCTGTTTGATCGTCTTCATTCATTTCATCCAAAGGAAGTCCGACGAACATACCGTTTATGCAGGCGGTGGAACTGTCAAATGAATATCCCGAAGCATCTACAGCGCCAATGAATTTGCAACCTGTATTTCGCAGGTCGGAATAGATCGTACCGATGGCGTCACAGAAAGTGTCGCTAAAAGAGGCTGAGTCTCCGCAACCGAATAATGCGACGGTTTTCTCACTTAAGTCCAGCTTTTTCAGTTTCCCTAGATAACTATCCCAATCATCTTGCAAATCTCCGGCGCCCCAAGTAGAACAGCCCAATAACAAGATTTCATAAGGCGCTACATCAGCGGGAGAAGCGTTAGATACGTCATGAATATCTTTGTCTTCCACACCCAGCTTCTCTGCGATACGTTTCGCGATCCCTTCCGTCGTTCCTGTAGACGAGCCGTAGAATATTCCTATAGTCTTCATTTCTATTTGTTTTTATAGTTTGATAACGAAAGCAAATATCCGATATCTTATTAGTCTCGGCAATACCTATAAATATGTATTTTGACGGTCGGGAATACCCACGAATGGCCAGCTTAAATCACCACTCGATAAACTTACCTCTTTGCCTGCGTTTCTCCAATTCCTCTTGCAGATAACGTTGGCGGTCTTTGGCGATGTAACGACGGGCGAAGATATTGGGGACGGCTACGCCTAAAGAGATACAAAGGATGATGAGGGCGGAGTTAATACCATTGGAGAAGGCGTTCGTAACCTCGCCGATCACCCCGTGAAGGTTGATAAAACCTAATAACGAGCGATACATCAATACTCCCGGGATCATTGGGATAACAGAAGGGATCGTCAATACATGGTTCGGTACATGGAACCAATGAACCGCTTTCACTGCGATCAGGCTGACAACGAAACTTCCCATAAACGAGCCGATCACGGGACCATAGCCCAGCTCGAAGTTCACGAAGTTCCGGATGCATACGGCGATAATACCGCCTAAAGCAACCACCCATAATAAACGGCGTTGGATATTGAATATCATAGAGAAACCAACGGCGGATATGGCAGCCGCTATCGCATATACGTAATACGGATCATGCGGGACCATGCTTAGTTCGCTGAATTTATGGTCGATCGATACGTCGTTCATCACGAGCAGGCGCAAGGCGAAAGCGATACCGAAAGTCATTGCCGCTACCATAGGGCAGGCAGCCCACGGCGGTGCCTGCAAAGCCATAGGCCCCGGTGAGGGCCTCGTTGAAGGTGCCGTCGCCGCCCGCCGTGAAAATGCGCAGCGGCTCCCCTGCCTGCTGTGCCCCGGCTGCGGCAGCGCGGGCCAGCTCCCGCGCATGTCCGGCATGGGTGGTGATGCGGATGGTATATTCCTCCGGGGCAAGGCCTGCCCGGGCAGCTGCAGCGTTGATCTGCTGCGGCAGCTGCTGGGTGCAGTCGGTCTTGCCAGCGGTGGGGTTCAAAAGAAACAAAGTGTGCATGCGGTGCCTCCTGCGATTCTGTTGCTTCTATGATAACAGAAATTCTGCAGGAT
>ERZ835109.2654-NODE-2654-length-10989-cov-3.727273_pt1 | contig 10989 bp, 8 predicted proteins | sample MGYA00519946_ERZ835109 | MGnify/ENA primary metagenome ERZ835109 (study PRJEB31850, sample SAMEA3708771) | human gut metagenome | biome: human gut; feature: human-associated habitat; material: faeces | place: China | collected 2014 ...
CACTCCCGAGGGCGACGGGTACCATCATGCTATCGAGTTGCAGGAACAAATCAATAACTTCAATAAGGGAATCTTTGTAGACGGTTCGGAGATGAAAGTAACCAACAGCCCGTTCTCCTACGGTGTGGCTTGCTATCCGGAGAAGCACGAGGAGGCTCCCAACATCGAATCCGATCTCTTCTGGCTGAAAAAGAAAGTAGAAGCAGGGGCGGAATATGCTGTGACACAGTTATTCTACGACAATAAGAAATACTTCGAATTTGTAGAGCAAGCGAAGGCAGCAGGTATCAATGTACCTATCATTCCGGGCATCAAGCCATTCAAGAAGTTATCTCAACTCAGCATGGTGCCCAAGACATTCAAAGTAGACTTGCCGGAAGATTTGGTCAAGGAGGCTTTGAAATGCAAGAACGACAAGGAAGCCGAACAGGTTGGTATCGAATGGTGCGTCGCCCAATGCAAAGAGTTAATGGCACATGGAGTGCCAAGCATCCACTTCTACTCCATCGGAGCAGTGGACAGTATCAAAGAAGTGGCTAAAATCATTTATTGATATGTTTTTCAGAGACGTAATCGGACAAGAAGAAATCAAGCAACGACTCATTCAGGAAGTGAGTGAAGGGCGCATACCGCATGCCCAATTGATCTGTGGCCCCGAAGGAGTCGGTAAAATGCCGCTGGCTATCGCTTATGCCCGCTACATCAGTTGCACCAACCGGGGTGAGACGGATGCCTGCGGAGTATGTCCGTCGTGTGTGAAATTCAATAAACTGGTACATCCGGACGTACATTTCGTATTCCCCATCGTGAAAAGTTCTAAAGGAAAACGGGAAGTGTGCGACGACTATATCGCCGACTGGAGACCATTCGTTCTGAAGAATCCGTACTTCAACCTGAATCACTGGCTGAGAGAAATGGATGCCGAGAATGCACAGGCCATCATCTACGCAAAAGAGAGCGATGAAATCCTGAAGAAACTCAGCCTCAAATCGAGCGAAGGAGGATTCAAGATCACGATTCTCTGGTTGCCCGAAAAGATGCATCCGGTATGTGCCAACAAATTATTGAAATTGCTCGAAGAGCCACCTGAGAAAACCATCTTCCTGCTCGTATCGGAAGCTCCGGAAATGATTCTGCCTACCATTCTGAGCCGTACTCAACGCATGAACGTGCGAAAAATAGACGAGCCGGCCATCGACCGCGTATTGCAGTCCAAATACGGTATCCAACCTGCCGACAGCCTTTCCATTGCCCATCTGGCAAACGGGAACTTTATCAAAGCACTGGAAACTATTCATCTGAATGAAGAGAATCAGCTCTTCTTCGACTTATTTGTCAGCCTGATGCGATTGTCCTATCAACGGAAAATCAGGGAAATGAAGCTTTGGAGCGAACAGGTTGCCGGCATGGGACGTGAACGCCAGAAGAACTTTCTGGAATACTGCCAGCGCATGATCCGCGAAAACTTTATATTCAATCTCCATCAGCGTGATCTGACATACATGACAATCAACGAACAGAATTTCGCCTCTCGCTTTGCTCCTTTCGTCAACGAAAGGAACGTAATAGGCATCATGGATGAACTAAGCGAAGCGCAACTGCATATAGAACAAAATGTAAATGCCAAGATGGTATTCTTCGACTTCTCTCTGAAGATGATCGTACTGTTGAAGCAATAATAAATATATAAACTATGGAATATAAGCTTCATAATGGGAGCGGCGGTCTTTGCTGCAAAGGATGCTCCCGACAAGATAAGAAACTGAACACTTACGATTGGCTGGCAGACATACCAGGCAACGCGGAAGAGTGTGATATGGTGGAAGTGCAATTTAAAAACACCCGAAAAGGCTATTACCGCAACAGCAATAAGATCAAACTGGAAAAGGGAGACATCGTTGCCGTAGAAGCTGCTCCGGGCCATGACATCGGCGTCGTGACCCTGACGGGAAGACTCGTCCCGCTGCAAATGAAGAAGGCCAACTTCAAGACTGATGTTGAAATAAAGAGAATCTACCGGAAAGCAAAACCGGTGGATATGGAGAAATTCAACGAAGCGAAAGCAAAGGAACATGCGACCATGATCCGTGCCCGCCAGATCGCACTGAACCTGAACCTGGATATGAAAATCGGTGATGTGGAATATCAGGGCGACGGCAATAAGGCCATCTTCTACTACATTGCTGACGAACGTGTGGACTTCCGCCAACTGATTAAGGTACTTGCCGAAGCTTTCCGTGTCCGTATTGAAATGAAACAAATCGGTGCACGACAGGAAGCAGGACGTATCGGAGGTATCGGTCCTTGCGGACGGGAGCTTTGCTGCGCTACTTGGATGACGAGCTTTGTATCGGTATCTACAAGTGCCGCCCGCTTTCAGGACATTTCACTGAATCCTCAAAAGCTTGCCGGACAGTGCGCAAAGTTAAAGTGTTGTCTCAACTATGAGGTGGACTGCTATGTGGAAGCTCAGAAGCGCCTCCCTTCCAAAGAAATCGAACTGGAAACAAAGGACGGCACTTTCTACTTCTTCAAGGCTGATATTCTGAGTAATCATGTTTCTTACTCTACGGACAAGAACTTCCCCGCCAATCTGGTAACAATCAGTGGAAAACGTGCCTTTGAGGTAATTGCCATGAACAAGAAAGGAATGAAACCGGATAGTCTGCTCGAAGCTGAAGTGAAGCAAGAATCCAAAAAGCCGATTGACTTGCTGGAACAGGAAAGCCTCACCCGCTTCGACCGTAACCGAAATAATAAGGACGGAAACAACGGTAACCGGAACAAGAAGAAGAGAAAAGGAAATAATGACAACCGCCCGCAGGCACAGGCCGAAAGTGGAAATCGTCCGCAGCAACCTCAGAGGGGGGAGAACGAGAATCGTCCCCAACCGTCAGAGAACGGCAACAGAGGAGAAAGAGGAGACAGAGAAAATCGTCCGAGAAACAATAACAATAATAACCGGAACAGAGGACAGAATCAAGGACGGAATAATGAGAACAGACGTCCGGAAAGAGGACAGAATCAGGAACGTCCACAGAATCCGAACCGTCCGCAGAATCAAGAGCGTTCACAAAATCAAGAGCGTCCGGTAAATCAGGAACGCAATCAAGAACGTAATCAAGAGCGTCCGCAGAATAGAGAACGGCAACCCAAACAGGAACGTCCTCAAAATCAGGAACGCCCGCAGGAACAAGGAAGACAACCCAACCAGGAACGTATTCCCAGACCTGAAAGAAATTCGAATCAAGAGAAACCGCAAAATAATGAAAAGCCTGCTCAGGAATAGCTTATTTTGTTTATTCGGTGCCTGCCTCATGGCAGCCTGTAATGAAAATACCGTGTATCACTCCTACCAGTCCCTGCCCAATGAGGGATGGGGAAAGAGTGATACACTCTCTTTTCAGTGTCCTGTTACGGACAGTATTCCTGGTACACTCAGATTATTTGCGGAAGTTCGCAACAGAAGTGAATACCCTTACCGCAACCTTTACTTATTCATTCATGAGAATCTGCTCGACTCCACAGTATGGCGCACTGACACGATAGCGGTCAACCTGGCTGATTCCACAGGAAGATGGACAGGCAATGGGTGGGGAAGTATCTATCAAACAGCAGTTTTTGTCAAATCTGTCCGCCCGCTGCATCCCGGAAACTACACAGTTAAGATTGTGCACGGAATGCAGGATGAGAAATTAACCGGACTCAATGACGTCGGTATCCGGATTGAAAAACAAGGAGAATAGATTAAAGCCTTCTGCCTCTTCCGGCATCCAGCCTCAGGAAGATAAACAATAAAATGGTGAATCCCCACAAGGAAGAACCTCCGTAACTGAAGAACGGCAAAGGAATACCAATTACCGGAGTCAGCCCAAGCACCATCCCGACATTAATAAAAAGATGGAAAAGGAAAATACTGACAACGGAATATCCATAGACACGTGCAAAAGTGGAAGTCTGCCGCTCGGATAAAGCAATCAGTCTCAGAATCAATATAAGGAAAGCCAACAGAACAGCAGCCGAACCGACAAATCCCTGCTCCTCTCCCACTGTGCAGAAGATAAAGTCAGTATCTTGTTCGGGCACATATTTCAGTTTCGTCTGTGTGCCATTCAGAAAGCCTTTTCCGGTCAATCCACCGGAACCGATGGCTATCTTTGACTGATTGACATTATATCCTGCTCCCGTCAGGTCTTCTTCCATACCGAGTACAACCTTGATACGGATTTGCTGATGGGATTCCAAGATGTTATCAAATACGTAGTTACTGGAATACAGAAAGCCGATAGAGCCGATGGCAAACAGGGCAATCAGGAAATAGGAACGTTGACGCTCTCTCAATGCCAGATAGAGCAGATAACCTACCACAAGAACACAAAGCCCCCATTGCACCCATACCAGACTGAAGTGTATTCCGTATTCCGATATTAAATATGCGATAAGCAGAATGATCAGGCTTCCTCCGATAATGTTCCGTGTGGGTTCCCACTTTTTGGGGTACACCCATACCATTCCTCCGGCAAACAACAGAATCAATAACAACACGATAAATTCGCCCAACGGTGTGGGAGTATCGGCAATAAAGACCTCGTCAAAACGGATGCCGACAACAAAGTAAATCACTGCACACAAACCGGCAAAAAGCACTACACCGGGCATTCCTTCCCGATAAAGCACCAAAAAGAAGGCAAGATAGACTAATGCTGACCCCGTCTCCCGCTGTCCGATAATCAGGAGCATCGGAAGAAGAATGATAAAGCCCAAGACGAAGGCACACTTTTCTTTCTTTATGCTGAATGAGTATGAGTTCATATATTTCGCCAGCGCCAGTGCCGTAGCAAACTTGGCAAACTCGGCGGGTTGCAGGCTGACCGGTCCCATCACCAGCCAAGAACGCGATCCTTTCGTATCCGGTGCGATAAAGATGGTAACAATAAGCAGCACAATCATCCCTACATATATAATGTACGCGAACATATCATACATCCGGTCTTCCAGCATCAGCAAAACAAATCCCAAACCAAAGGAGCAGATAATCCATACAAACTGCTTTCCGGCACGGGTAGAGAAATCAAAGAAGTCACGATCGCCATAGTCATAGCTGGCACCGCAAACGCTGAACCATCCGCCGACAATCAAAAGCAGATAGATACCAATCGTTACCCAATCCAGTGTTTTCCACAAACTATCGTTCCTCGTTACCATATAAGATGATTCTGTTACTGATTTCTTCTGCTCTTAACTCATTCTCGGGCGACAACTTCCCTTTCATATATTGTTCCATCATCAATGCACCGATCGGCACTCCATAAGTCGCTCCCCAACCTCCATTCTCTACATATACGGCAATGGCGATCTTAGGCTGGTTCATCGGAGCAAAGCCCATAAACACCGAATGGTCATGTCCGCGATTCTGCGCTGTTCCTGTCTTTCCGCAGGCTTCAAGTTCCGGCACCATCACGGACAGCATACGGCAAGTACCTCCGGTGGCAGCAGCACGCATTCCTTCTACCACAGATTCATAATGTCTTCGCTCTATGGTTGTGTTGCGTGGATGTCGATAAATGCTATCCAACTGCGCATCCTGAATTTCCTTCACAATATGTGGTGTTGTAAAATGTCCGCGATTGGCAATCGTTGCCCCTAAGTTAGCTATCTGAAGAGGGGTAGACAGAATTTCACCTTGTCCGATGGAGATACTGATGACCGTCAGTCCGTTCCAGTGTCCACGATAAGCCTTGTCATAAAATTGCGCGTTCGGTATCAAGCCCCGTTTCTCTCCGGGCAAATCAACTCCTAACTTATAGCCGAATCCCTGAGAAACCATGTGATCTTTCCAAACTGTGATGGCATTCTGCGGTGAACCGTACTTGCGATCGCCGAACATACGGAACAGCCCCCAACAGAAATAGGAGTTGCAAGAAGTCGCAATAGCCGGAATCAATGGCAAAGGTGAGCCGTGAGCATGACATCCCACTGTCAGACGCCCATAATGGAAACCACGAGAACAGGGGAAAGAAGGACTTTGCTCGGTAATGATTCCTTCTTGCAGGAAGGTCAGTCCCTGTGCCGTCTTGAAAGTTGACCCCGGAGGATAGACTCCCATCAACGCACGATTGAGCAACGGTTTCTGTTTATCGCGTTGCAGCATCAGATGGTTCTTGCCACGCTGACGACCAATCATCAGATGCGGATCATAATTCGGAGAAGAAACCAGACAAAGGATTTCTCCGGTTTCCGGTTCGATAGCTACGATACTTCCAATCTTATTTTTCAATAACCGTTCGCCTAATATCTGCAAATCGATGTCGAGACTCAGAGTCAGATTCTTGCCCGGAATGGAAGGACGGTCATACTCTCCGTCCATATAACGTCCCTGGATACGTCCATGCGCATCGCGCAACAGAATCTCTACTCCCTTTTCTCCACGCAGGTATTTCTCGTACGATCTTTCAACTCCCAGTTTTCCTACATAATCTCCGCGGATGTAGTATCCCTCTTCATCCGCCTCCATATCTTTAACGGATACCTCACCGATATCCCCCAAAGCATGGGCGGCAGCATTGTATGAATATTGCCGGATCGTACGCCGCTGAATATAAAAACCGGGAAACTTGAACAGTTTCTCCTGGAAGACACCGCACTCCTCCGCAGAGAGTTGTGACATGAACAGCTGGTTGGTATATCGGGAATATCCCGGATTGCGGCGGCGGTCTCTCATATCACTCATGATCTTAAGGAACTGAGCACGAGTAATGCCCAACGACTCACATAAATCGAGTGTATCCAGATTTTCGACCTCTTTCGGGACAAGAGTGATGTCATAGGCCGGCTGGTTGAATACCAGCAGTTTGCCGTTACGGTCGTAAATAGCACCCCGTGAGGGATATTGAATTTTATTCAGGAAAGCATTGCTGTCGGCATTCTTCTTGTAGTCGTCTGTCGTTATCTGCAATACAAAGAGGCGTATCAGATAAATCAACACAATAGTTAAAGCAATCCCCCCGATAACAAATTTCCGCTTTTCTAATCTATAGTCTTTTGCCATTCCTATCTCCTTATTCCTTCTACAGCAAGAATGCAGGTTAAAGTCAGAAGGGTGCACGAAATCACCCGCAATAACAACAGCCAGATGCTGGTAAATGAGAAGAACTCAATGCTGAGTAATGCCAGGCTATGGACAAAAACACTTGCCGTGGTATATTTCAGGAAAGGAGTGATGCCCATGCTCTTGAAAGAAGGGATGATACTGTCCAGATTGTCACGCGGAGTAAACAGGCGCAGCAAGGACGGACGAAGGAAAGCCAGCAGCACGGTTGCCGCAGCATTCATCCCCGGAGTATCGGCAAAGATATCAATGGTTAGTCCGAAGAAGAAAGCCCACAACATCAACTCATTCCGGGAAGTTCCGGAAGCGAATTTCAGTATAAAGTAAATGTAGAGAAAGGGAGTAGCATATCCGGCAATATGTACGTTATTCAGGATCAGTACCTGAAGAAGTACCAGCCCGATAAACCATCCGATTCTATGTATATAGGTAATTATCATTATTTCACAGCCTTATTTTCCAGTTCTTTCTGTTCCTGCTGACCGTTCCGGGCTATCACCCGCACATCACTCACCTTGCCGAAATCGGTAGCCAACTTGATTTTCAACAAATAAGACAATCCGTCGTGCGAATCGGACATATCATCGACTGTTCCTACCATAATTCCTTCAGGGAATACGGTAGAGAAGCCGCTTGTCACCACCGTATCACCCAGATTAAACTCTGCATGACGAGGCAAATCTTTCAGATACGCATAACGGGAATCTCCATGCTCCCACTTCAGATAACCAAAGTAGTCACTTCCGACAATCTTGCAACTAATATTTGACTTGCTGTTCAATACCGAAATCACGAGTGAATACGAAGAGGAGGTTTCATAGACAATGCCCACTATTCCGTTTCCGTCCACCACTCCCATTTCGGGACGGATGCCGGAAGAAGAACCCTGATCGAGCGTTATATAATTATCCGCCTGATTCAGACTGTTCTTAATGACGTGTGCCTTGAACAACCGATAATCTGTCAGAGGTATCTCCCTGATGCTGTTTACAGTGGCCGAATCAACCTGATGCTCCCGCAACGCCTTTTCCAGATTAGTGATCTGCTGTTCGAGCACCATATTACGATCCAGCAAGTCTGCGTTGACCGATTTGAGATGGAAATAAGAGCTTATTCCTCCCGAAACTTCATAAACTGCCCCCACAACGACATTGGCAGATGTAAAAAAAGTACTCTGCTGATAGTTGTTGAACCGAAATAACAAAACAAAACTGGCTACCTCTAATACGATGAAGAGGAACCAGTAATTGTATTTCAAAAGGAAGTTTATTAAATTCCGCATGAATAATGATCCGTATTATTTATCTCATCAAGAAAGAGAAACGGTCTACATTCTTTAATGCCACACCCGTACCTTTGGCTACTGCGTGCAAAGGATCTTCAGCAATGTGGAAAGGTATGTTAATTTTATCTGTCAAACGCTTGTCCAGTCCGCGAAGCAATGCACCACCACCGGCAAGATAAATACCGTTGTGTACAATATCCGCATACAGTTCGGGCGGCGTATTTTCCAATGCACTCAGGATGGCTGTTTCAACCTTGGAGATGGATTTCTCCAGACAGTGAGCCACTTCCTGATAACATACGGGCACTTCCATCGGAAGAGCTGTAATACGGTTCGGTCCATGAACGATGTAATCTTCCGGAGCGTCATCGCCAAGCTCGGTCAGTGCGGCACCTACGTTGATCTTAATACGTTCTGCCATACGTTCGCTGACTTTCACATTATGCTGACGGCTCATGTATTCCTGGATATCCGCAGTCAGATCATCACCGGCGATACGGATAGAGTTGTTGGAAACGATACCTCCCAAAGAGATAACGGCAATTTCCGTAGACCCACCACCTATATCCACGATCATGTTTCCTTCCGGGGCTTCCACGTCCAAGCCGATACCCAAAGCGGCTGCCATCGGCTCGTAAATCATATAAACATCACGTCCTCCGGCGTGTTCGGCAGAGTCACGTACGGCACGTAGTTCAACCTCCGTACTTCCGGAAGGTATACAAACCACGATACGCAAAGAAGGAGAGAAAAACTTGCTCTTTCCGTTTGCCATCTTGATCATACCCCGAATCATCTGTTCGGCCGCATTAAAGTCCGCAATCACACCGTCTCTTAACGGGCGAATGGTCTTTATATACTCGTGCGTCTTACCCTGCATCTGGCGAGCTCTCTCACCAATAGCAATTACCTTCTCTGTTTTTTTATCGACGGCAACAATGGATGGCTCGTTTACAACCATCTTATCATTCATGATAATGATAGTGTTTGCCGTTCCCAAGTCTATCGCTATATCTTGTGTTAAAAAAGAAAACAAACCCATAATCAATTAATGTTTGAAGTGTCTCATTCCAGTAAAAATCATCGCAATATTATACTTGTTGGCCGCATCAATCGAATCCTGATCATGGATAGATCCGCCCGGTTGAATGATTGCGGTGATGCCAGCTTTGTGAGCAGCTTCAACACAATCAGCGAAAGGGAAGAAGGCATCCGATGCCATCACGCTATCCTTAATTCTCTCCCCGCCTTGACGAATGGCATTTTCCAATGCCCAGATTCTGCTTACTTGTCCTGGACCAACTCCCGTGGTACATTTGTCTTTTGCAATCGCAATTGCATTAGATTTAGTATGCTTGACAACTTTCCATGCAAACAACAAGTCTTCTAGTTCTTTTTCCGAAGGACGACGATTTGTAACGTATTTCAATTCACCATCAAGTAATTGTTGATCCATATCTTGAATCAACAGACCTCCCAATACGGTTTTTGCTTTGGGTGAAGTATAATCTCTCTTACTAATATTAGATACCTGTAATAATCTCAGATTTTTCTTTTTGGTAAGAATAGTCAAAGCTTCTTCTGAGAAAGAAGGAGCTACAATCACTTCCAGGAAAATAGGGGACATGACTTCTGCCGTTGCCTTGTCTACTTCCCGGTTTACCGCGATGATTCCACCAAAAATAGAAACAGGATCAGCCTCGTAAGCTTTCTTGAAGGCCTCAGCAAGAGTAGCGGCACTACCAACACCACAAGGATTTGCATGTTTTGCAGCTACAACTGTCGGTTCTTCGAACTCTTTCAAGGTTTCTAAAGCCCCGTCGGTGTCACCGATATTATTATAAGATAATTCTTTTCCATGTAACTGAACCGCCCCGGTCAACGTACCCTCCGTCTCCTGAATTTGGGTATAGAAAGTAGCTGACTGGTGTGGATTTTCTCCATAACGAAGATCTTGTTTCTTTTCGAACGTTAAGGTCAAGGTCTTCGGGGATTGAATATTCAATCGTTTAGAGAAATAGTTGGCTATTAGAGCATCGTAATGTGAAGTATGAATAAATACTTTAGCTGCTAATAGCTCTTTGGTTTCAAGTGAAGTATCTCCATGAGCTTGAATTTCCTCGATTACTTTCGTGTAATCTTCCGGATCTGTAATCACCGTCACGAAAGGATAATTCTTCGCTGCCGCCCGAATCATTGTCGGCCCGCCAATATCGATATTCTCGATAATTTCTTCGTGTGAAACTCCTGCTTTAAGAATGGTTTCCTTGAAAGGATATAGATTACAAACGACCATATCAATAGGTTCAATCCCTAATTCGGTCATTTGCTGTTTATGCTTTTCGTTGTCTCGTATCGCTAAGATACCTCCCTCAACATTCGGGTGAAGGGTTTTCACTCTTCCGTCAAAACACTCGGGGAATTGGGTTAAATCTGAAATATCTTTCACCTGTAGTCCCTCTTCTTTCAATTTCTTAGAGGTTCCCCCAGTAGAAATAATCTCCCAACCCATAGAATTTAGCGATTTAGCAAAATCAACAATCCCACTTTTGTCAAATACACTGATTAATGCTCTTTTCGTTCTCATCCGGATATT
>ERZ835109.2663-NODE-2663-length-10949-cov-3.690013_pt1 | contig 10949 bp, 5 predicted proteins | sample MGYA00519946_ERZ835109 | MGnify/ENA primary metagenome ERZ835109 (study PRJEB31850, sample SAMEA3708771) | human gut metagenome | biome: human gut; feature: human-associated habitat; material: faeces | place: China | collected 2014 ...
CATTAACTGTAGCTGTCTTAACCTGACGAAGTGTTGTAGCAACAGCCTTGAAGTTCGGATATGTAGCAGCAGCTTCGTTGATCATCTTCTTGTAACCATCAAGGTTCAGAGTCTTAAGGTTTGCATCGTTACCTTCGATTTCAAAACCAAGGCAGGCTGTGAAGTCTTCTTCGTTACCAATCATAACATCAACGTACTTAGCAACTTCCTTATTAACTTCCTGAGCCTTAGCTAATCCACCGATAGCTTCCCACATAGAAGGACGGTAGTTTAAGTCGTAAGATACGATTGTACCATACTTCTTAGCTGCCTTACAAGCTGCGATAACTGTTTCACAAGCCTGTTCAGAAAGAGCAGCGTAGATACCGCCTGTATGTAACCAGCGAACACCTAAACCACCATCGCTCTTGTTCTTGAAGATGTAGTCGAAATCGAAATCATCCGGTGTAGCCTGAGAGATAGCTGTGTTAGCTCTGTCAGAGCAGCCCTTAGCGCCACGGATACCAAATCCTCTTTCTGTAAAGTTCAGACCGTTTCTGCAAAGACGTCCGATACCATCAGTCTTCTTCCAGCAGATGAGGTCTGTTGAAACGCCACCCTGCTCGATGAAGTCTTTCATAAGAAGACCTACTTCGTTATCAGCGAAAGCTGTGATAACAGCTGTGTTCATTCCGAAACACTTGTGAAGACCACGGATAACATTGTATTCTCCGCCGCCTTCCCATGCTCTAAAGCTTCTTGCTGTACGGATTCTTCCTTCACCCGGATCAAGACGAAGCATTACTTCACCTAAAGATACGGCATCAAATGTGCACTCTTCGGCTGGTCTTAAATTTAATTTCATTTTTTAGATACCTCCAAAATATTTTATTACAAATGTATTCTATCATACTTGTCCGATTTAATCTATATTTTTTACCGAAAGAATTTCATGAATTTACAAAACTATGAATTGACAAAAAAATGTACCAACTCTATAATAAAAAGAAATTACATATTCTAGTAAAAGGAGAAGTTGAAATGAATAAAGTTGTAGAAGAATTGAGCAAGATTGGTATTGTACCGGTTATCGCATTAGATGATGCAAAAGATGCAGAACCGTTAGCAAAGGCTTTAATTGAAGGTGGACTTCCATGCGCAGAAGTAACATTCAGAACAGCAGCAGCAGAGGAATCTATCCGTATCATGGCTGAAAAGTTCCCTGAACTTGTTGTCGGAGCCGGTACAGTATTAACACCGGAGCAGGCAGACAGAGCCATGAATGCAGGAGCAAAGTTTATTGTCAGTCCTGGACTGAATCCTAAGGTTGTAAAGCATTGTCTGGACAAGGGTTATCCGATTGTTCCGGGTACAAGCAATCCTTCTGATGTAGAAACAGCGATTGAATTAGGACTTGATGTCGTAAAATTCTTCCCGGCTGAAGCAGCAGGCGGACTCAACATGATTAAGTCCATGGCAGCACCATATACAAATATGAAATTTATGCCGACAGGCGGTATCAATGCAGGCAACTTAAAGTCTTATCTTGACTTTGGCAAAATTGTATGCTGCGGCGGTTCATGGATGGTAAAGAAGGACATGGTTGCAGCCGGCGATTTTGAAGGCATTAAGAATCTGACAAGAGAAGCTGTTGATACGATGCTCGGATTTGAAGTAAGACACGTTGGTGTCAACTTACAGAGCGGTGAAGAAGCAGAAGACCTTGCAGATACATTCAACAAGATGTTCAGCTTTGAAAAGAAAGTCGGCAACAGTTCAGTATTTTCAGGAACAGGCTTTGAACTGATGAAAAAGCAGGGTCGTGGAACACATGGCCATATTGCAATCGCAACAAACTATATTGAAAGAGCAATCTATCATTTAGAGAAACGTGGATTTGAATTTGACAAGGATTCAGCCGTTATTAAAAATGACAGATTAAAGGCAATTTATTTCAAGGGCGAGTTCGGCGGATTCGCTATACATCTTGTTCAGAAATAATTGCAGGAATTGTTTTTAAGTCCATGGGACTGCCGTGCTTTGAAAGTGCGGCAGTCTGTTTATGTAGTACCTTTGTAACAGAAGCCTCCCATGCGGGGGAATTAAAACGTAAATTTTGTGGAAAATGTTGAAAAAATTGTGAAAATATAGTAAACTAAACACAAAATGTAGTCGATAGACTAAATAGGTATTTAGAATACAGTAGAAAAGAGGTCTGTTATGAAAAAAATTTATCAGATTAGAAGATTGCGTAAGGGCTGGAAGGTGCTGGCAGCTGCAATCTTTGCAATCGCTCTGTTAGGAGGATATATGCTCTATGCCAACGCTGCGACCAGTGTTGCCATGAGATTGTCAACGACTTCTGCAAGCATTGCATTCAATAAAGAGTCTAACTCGGTTGTACAGGTTAGTTCTCTTACCGGTACGGATGATAATGGGGATCCGAACCAGAATTACGCACCAAATGGTAATAATATCGAATGGACATCTTCTAATAACGATATTGTTACATTCCGCAGAGAAAATGATGTAATGGATCACGACACTGCAAAAGGTATGATTCCTATTATTAAGGGTGCACATGCCGGTAAAGCAGATGTGACAGCTACATACTATTCTATTCAGTATGACAGCACAGGTTCCATTATCAATAAGTCACTGGTTACCAGCCTGACGGCAAAGGTTGTTGTACCGCTTGAAGTTACGACAACTCATTCCAACAGTACGATTTATACAGTTGGTGATCAGATCACATTTACAACCAATACCTGTGATTCTAACAAGATTTTTATTGAAACAAAGAACGACACCAGTGGAAACGTTTCTCATGACGGTGTAGTTGAACTGGTTTCATCATCCAGCACACAGGCAACTTTAAAGGTTGTCGGCGGTGGACAGGCAACGGTTATTGTAAGAACAGCAGACGGCGGCGGTGAAGATGCTCTTTGCAAAGAATTTACAGTTCGTGCAAAAGTAGAATTTAATGATTCAAACATTTACAGAGACAATAATAACCGCAAGTGTTTAAAGTTAAATGATAAACCATATGTAGAGTTTACGAAGTATGTTATTGGTTCTAACATCAATAATCCGGCAACGGCAGGTGTTTTTTACGAGTCATCTGACCCGAAGGTTGTTGAAGTTGCACAGGACGGTTCAGTGCTTGGTAAGTATGCAGGTGTTTCTACGGTAACAGTAGGTATTCCGGCATATGATGCACAGGGCAATAAGACATGGTATACGCATGATACCGTTGATGTTGTTGTACCGTTTAAGAAACTGGGCAATCAGGTCAGCAATATGAACGTTGATGACCAGCTGCAGTTATCAACATCAGCAAATCCGACAGAGATTACATGGACAACATCGAACAATGCAGTCCTGCAGGTTGATGCAACAACAGGTCTTGTTACGGCAATTGGTGCCGGTACTGCAAAGATATATGCATCAAGAGCAGCAGATGATTTCAGTACAAAGTACAATCAGCCGATTCAGCTGGTGTATGAAATTACTGTTATTGATGATTTTGCATTAAGTGCAGATAAGACATCTGTTAACATGGGCGAAACCATTGAAGTGTCAGCCCTTGTAACAGCTACAGATATTACAGCCAATCCAATTACTTATAAGCTTGAAAACCAGCCAAAGGATGACGGAACAATTCCGACAGGTGATCTGGTTACAGTAGAGCAGGACGGTAAGACATTTAAGATTACCGGTGTGAAGTCCGGTACGGTACATTTGATTGTTACACAAAACGTTAACGGCGTTATGAAGACAGCAACCTGTGTTATTTATGTAACGACACCGGTTAATGAAGTATCCATTAATCCGTCGTCTATTCAGATTGACAGAGGTTCAACCGGAACGGTCCAGCTGTTATTTAATCCGGCAGGACCAACCAATGATAAAGTATTATGGTCTTCTTCAAATACAAGCGTTGCAACAGTTGAAGGTGACAGCTACACGGCAACTATCACGGGTGTAGCCGGTGGTACAGCAACCATCAGTGTTATTACAGAAGATGGATTAAAGACAGCAACTTGTGATGTTTATGTAAGAGAACCGGTTACAGGTGTTGTATTAAATGAAACATCGGTAGAATCTTCTATGTCTGTCGGACAGTTCCAGTTAGTGGCAACTGTTCTTCCTGCAGGGGAAGGTGTTAACAGAAATGTTACATGGCAGTCTACAGATGAAAGCATTGTAAAGGTTGATGAGAATGGTCTTGTAACATTTGTAAAACCGGGACATGCAGCAGTAGTTTGTAAAACCGAAGACGGCGCATTTCAGGCATTCTGTAATTTTGTCATTGATATTCCGGTAGAAACGATTACACTCGATTATACAGATGAAATTATGAGAATCGGAGATACATTAAGAATTACAGCAGAGGTACTTCCGTTAGAGGCATCTAACAGAACAGTACGCTGGACATCTTCTAATACCAATGTTTGTATCGTAGACTCTAACGGTTTAGTACAGGCAGTTGGAACAGGAAGCTGTACAATTCTTTGTGAATCATTAGATGGCAAGGCATCTGCAATGTGTAATATCTATGTAAAACAGCCGGTTACACAGGTTGTTTTAAATACAACAGATATTACAGTAAGAAAAGGTCAGGTATTCTGGCTGAATGCAACCTGTCTTCCGGAAAATGCGGATAACAAAATCATTACATGGGAAAGCCGTGATGAAGATGTGTGTACAGTGGAAAGCGACGGTAAGGTAACAGCTACCGGTGCAGGTACAACTTCTATTATTGCAACAAACCCGGATTCCGGTCTGACAGCATACTGTGTTGTAACAGTTACACAGCCGGTAACAGGTATTACCTTAAATTCTGATTATCAGGAATTATGGGTAGGTGCAAAGTATGCGATTATTCCGAATATCGAGCCGTATGATGCTGAAAATAAGAATGTAACGTATCGTTCAAGTGATCCTGATGTTGCAACCGTTGATGAAATGGGTGTTGTAACAGCAGTAAAGGGTGGCTCCTGCGTAATCATTGTTACAACAGAGGAGTGTCAGCTGACAGCAGCTTGTACGATTGATGTAAAAGAATATGTTTCTTCTATTACATTAAGTGAAACACATAAATTTATGAATGTCGGAACTTCCGGAACTTTAACAGCAACGGTAGGTTCTGATACGGCAACCAATAAAAATATTATATGGACCTCATCCGATAATTCAATCTGTTCCGTAGACTCTTACGGTACATTAAATGCGGGTGAACCGGGTATTGCAGTTATTACTGTAACAGCAGCTGATGGCAGCGGTGTATCCGCTACCTGTGTTGTTCAGGTTGTAAATCCGGTGACATCTATCCGTATTGAACCGGATACAGTCCGTATGTTAGTTGGAGAATCCCGCATTGTACAGGCAGTTATTGAACCGGACGATGCATCGATTAAAGATGTAACATGGGAATCTTCTAATGAAGAAATTGCAACAGTTGATGAAGCCGGCGAAATCTTTGCTTTAAGTACAGGTAAGTGTAAGATTACAGCGACTTCGAAGGATGGAAATAATGTAAAGGGTGTCTGCTGGGTATATGTAACGCCGGTAGTTAATATTACATCCATTAAGATTAATTCAAGCGAAATCTATATGCTCACCGGTAAGTCAAGACAGTTATCTGTCAGAGTGCGTCCGGCAATTAATACGGATTCCTATGAATGGTATTCAACAGATACCGGTATTGTTGTAGTAGATGGTAATGGCGTAATTACAACAGTGGGTCCTGGTACTGCGGAAGTTGTGGCAGAAAGCGTCAATGGTACTGCACTTTCATCTTGTACAGTCCATTCACTGGCTATCAGCCGTTCAAGCATCACTTTGGAACAGTATGATTCATACTGGCTGGATGTTATCGGTAACGACAGTAACAGCAAGGTGACATGGAGGAGCAGTAACCCGAGAGTCTGCACAGTCGACTCAACAGGTCATGTAGTTGCCCGTAAGGCAGGTACGACAACTGTAACAGCAGTCTTAAATAATAAGACTTTGTCATGCACAGTAAGAGTAACAAATATCCGGTAAGAATAACACAGTAGTGGTATTCCGGTATTAATAAAAGCAGCCGCAGGCGGTTCGTGAAGAACGTCTGTGGCTGCTTTTTATTGTAGTGCAGGAATTATTGAAAGCCGATTTAGCAGATATAGAATTAAAAAAAGTAATAAAAAACCGGTACCCTTGGGGAGAGTACCGGTCAAAAAAATATGAGGGGGAGATAGAAAGAATATCTTTGCTATCGAGATTTATTATATCTGGGAATTGTGAGCAAAGTGTGTACAAAATATAAACAAACAATAAAATATATAAATATGGATTTGAAGTATTAAATAATGCAATTATTTCAGAATGGTTGTATGAAAAAAGAGTTAATAAATTTTACGAAATATTTGATAGAACAAATAACAACATAGAAGTAAAAGACAATAAAAATAAATTGTTGGGGTTGGCAAATGTAGATGAAAAAACTTTATTTTTAAATGTATTTGCTAAAATAGATAAAAATAATGAGGACTTTAATAATGTATATAATTGGTTTATAGATGCAAATTATTTAGATTTAGGAGATCCAAATTTTGAAAATGCATTAAACAATAGAATATCTTTAAAAATAATTGAAGATAAAAAATATAAAGAAGAATTATTAAAGTTTATAAAAACATTTGATGCAACAATTGATTCAATAAATATATCTCCAAATTCGTTAGAAGAATTAAAAAATACAAATGGAGTAGTAAAAGTTGAATTAGTTCATAATGGAGAAGATGGTAATAAAAAAGCGCTGCCACTTGTATTAGAATCAAATGGTACTATGAAAATGTTTCATCTATTTGATTTTTTAATGGATACATTAAGAAATGGAAGAGTATTGTTTGTTGATGAATTAGATGCAAAATTACATCCATTATTAACAAGATATATTATTAATTTATTCCACAATAGTGAAAAAAATATAGGTAATGGTCAGTTAATATATTCAACACATGATACAGTAAATTTAAATAAAGAAACATTTAGAAGAGATGAAATATGGTTTGTTGAAAAAGATAAAAATGGAGTTTCAGAATTATATTCTTTATCAGATTATATTATAGAAGATGAAAATGGAAATGCTAAAAAAGTTAGAAATGATGCAACATACAATAAAGATTACTTAACTGGAAGATATGGTGCTATTCCTGTAATAGAGGAATTTATCAGATAAGTATTGACTTTTAGTAATAGCCATGGTAAAATAAAATTGCCATCAAAAAGTGGCGCTTATTTTAAGGAGATGGCATATTATGAAAACAATAAGAGGTCAAATTAGAACACAAAATTTACTCAAAATTAAAAAAATTGTAGATCAAGATAACAATGGCGATAAATTTATAATTGCCAGAAGAGATAAAAACATTGAATTTATGAGAGAATATGGTTTGAATCATGAAGATATAAAAGACATTATAAGGGGACTTACTGTAGAAGATTGTTTTTCAGGACCAGAAGAAGATAGAAATCCAAAATACGATGGTTGGATATTTAAATTTAATCCAATGTTTGAAGACACGCAGTTATATATTAAAATAAGAATAGAAAATATTGAAAAGTCAGTTTGTTTGTCAGTTCATGAATTTGGTAAATATGATGAGGTGAATTAGAATGAAAGTATATTGTCCATATTGTAAAAAAGAAGTAGAATATAAAATAGAAAAAAGAGAATTAAAAGAATTTAGAGGAATTGAAGTAAACACGTTTGAAAATGTAGCTATATGCAATGAATGTAATCAAGATTTATATGTTAATAAAATAGAAGATGAAAATAATGAAAGAATATACAAAATATATAGGGAGAAAGCTAATATTATAAAAGCAGAGGATATTGTTAAACTAAGAGAAAAATATGATATATCACAAAGAGAATTAACAGCAATTTTAGGGTTTGGAAAAATGACTATTAATAGATATGAAAGAGGAGGACTTCCAACAAAATCTCAAAGTGATTATATTAAATTATTAATAGAAAATGAAGATGAATTTATAGAAAAAGTAAAAGAAGCATATGAGAATAATAATATTACTGAAAAAACGTATAAAAAGATAGTAGCAGAAGGACAAGAAGAAAATATTGGTAAAAAAAGAGTTCAAGAAAACATTAGAAGATATTTAAAAGAAGTATTAAATAGAAAACCTGATATTTATAATGGATATAAATCATTAGATTTAGAAAAAGTCGAAAATATAATCTCATATATAGCAAGTAAAGTAAAGAACTTAACAATAACAAGTTTGAATAAATATTTGTGGTATATTGATATGTTATCATTTAATAAAAGGGCGGTTGCGATTACAGGACTAACTTATCAAAATCAAAAATTTGGACCTACTATAGTGTATAAAAAATATGATGAATTATCATTATTGGATGATAAATATCAAAGAGAAGATATTGAAACTGAAAATGGCAATACAACTAAAATTATTAGTAATGAAAATTTTAATTTAGACAAAATAAATGATAGCGAAAAAGAGATAATAGATACAATAATAAAATTACTAAAGAATAAAAAAGTGACAGATATATCTGAAATGTCACATAGAGAGGATGGATGGAAAAAAACTAAAAGATTAGAAAAAATATCGTTTGAATATGCTATGAATTTAAATATAATCAAATAAATAACAAAAGAAGAATGAGATATTAAAATAAGCAGCTTGATATTTCGTTCTTTTTTATTTAGAAAGGAGAAAAATGATTAATACACCAATAATAGATAGTAGAATTATTACTTTAGATAAGATAATATGTACCAATATTGATAGCATTTCAGCTGAGGAGAGGGGATTTTTATCACAAAATATTTTAGCGCAGTTAAGAAAATTAGTAGAACATGTTGATTTAAAGATTTATTTTATGGATAAAGGAAAAGAATTAGAGATTAATCAAGATAATTTTAAACAAGCGGAGAAACATATAGCAGCAAGAAAAGGAACAAAGTTTTTAAATGATTTCCATAATTTTTTACAAATTTCAGAATCACATTATATTACTAATGATGACAGTGCTGAAAGATTAATGCTAAAATATTATGCATATTTAATAAAAATAAAGATTTTAATGAAAGATTATTACAATATTGAAATTTTAAGAAATATAGCAAAATTTCCTATTAATCAAGATAAAGATTTAATGAAATATTATGAAAAAATTGTAAATCAGGTTGAAAGTGTAAAATTAGATCTACAAGATAAGTTTATTGATGGAAGATATTATGTTCAAAAAGTAAAACCTATTTTTATTAATTCAAAGATTTATTATGAATTAACTTTATCAACAGCAACAGACACAATTAACAAGTTTGATAGAATTACAGTTTTTTCAAAGGTTGAAATAATCCCCAATTATGCTATAAAGCTTTCATATGTAAATCGTAAGGTAGAGATTTTTAATAATAAAATTGATGTAAAAATTCTTACTAATTGGATGGTTTCAATAAGACCATGTGAAATAAATAATCTTGGAAAGATTTTTTCTAAGCGACTTAAAGTTCAAAGTGGACAAACTGAATATAGAGAATTAATGAAATATTTAACTGAATCTGGACATACATTATTAGATTTAGTTACTATGGATGGAGCATATTATTTTAGAATTAAATATGATATACATTCAAGGACAAGAAGTCAAAGCATTTTTGAATTGATTAATGAATGTAGGAGTATTGTTAATTTTAATAAAGCAGGTTCAAATATTATTAGATATATTTTGCACACAATGAATAATAAAATAATAAAATTGCAATACGCAACAGATAAGAATGAAAAAATGTGTATGTTATGTTTGAATAATAGATCTATTCCATTCGACGAATTACCACTAATTTCATCTCTATATAGACATAATCCCAAAATTAGTGATTTATTTGAATGTATTGATTTGAATAATAGAGAGGATGAACTATTATATAGATATATACAGAATAATGCTGAAAAAAATGGAATATTATATACTCCAATAGAAGAAATCAATAATAAAGAAAAATTACCAGAATTAGTAAATAATATAAATATAAAATTTATTCCACAACATTACTTTAGAAAATTGGTAATTGAAAAAGATTATATATATATCAAAAGTTATGAAGATGATACCATACAAATCTTAAAAAAATTACAAACATATTCAATAAATGGAGTAAAGGAATATAAAAACTCAGTTAATTCTTGGTTAGAAAATGATATTTATGCTACAGCTGTTGATTGTGATGAAAAGAAAAACATATTAAAAAATATGTTTGAAAATTCAAAAATTGCTATGATATATGGTGCTGCAGGAACAGGAAAAACGACATTAATAAATCATATATCAAACTTCTGGAGTCAGCAAAATAAATTGTTTTTAGCTAATACACACCCAGCAGTTGAAAACTTGAAAATGAAAGTTAATAATACACAAAATAATGATTTTCAAACAATTGCAAAATTTTTAAATGATACTTCATTATGGAAAGAATACGATTTAGTAGTTATTGATGAATGTAGTACTGTTAGTAATATAAATATGAAAAAACTATTAAAAATTTTAAATACAAAACTATTAGTTTTAGTCGGAGATATATATCAAATTGATTCAATAACATTTGGAAATTGGTTTAAAATTGCTAAAAATGTGATGCCAAAATATGCTGTTCATGAATTGACAAAAGCTTATAGAAGTAGAAATAAACATTTGCAAGAAATTTGGGATAAAGTAAGAAATTGTGAAGATGATATATTAGAATATTTAACTAAATATGAATATACGACACGTTTAAATGAAAGCATACTGAAAAGAAAATGTAAAGATGAAATTATTTTGTGTTTAAATTATGATGGCTTATATGGTATAAATAATATTAATAGATTTTTACAAAATTTAAATTTGAATCCAGCATTTGAATGGGGAATTGGTACATATAAAGTAGGTGATC
>ERZ835109.2675-NODE-2675-length-10918-cov-2.902329_pt1 | contig 10918 bp, 7 predicted proteins | sample MGYA00519946_ERZ835109 | MGnify/ENA primary metagenome ERZ835109 (study PRJEB31850, sample SAMEA3708771) | human gut metagenome | biome: human gut; feature: human-associated habitat; material: faeces | place: China | collected 2014 ...
TGCCTTAGTTGTGATAGTGTGAAGCACTTCTTCGACACCCCAACCGTTAGAATCATACTCTTATCTTAGTCCCCTTAGTATCTCTGTGTGCCGTCTTCATCTTTGCAAAGCTGATACTCTTGCCCTTATATTCCATTGTGAACTCGTCACCTTCTGTAAGCAGGAATACATCTTCTATATAATCATCTTTTGAAAGCTTGATTCCTCTTACGCCTACAGCACTCTTCTTCTTCATTGGAATGTCTGTTAATGGGAACTTTAAGAACACTCCGTTTTCTGTCTGTACAATTACATTCTGGTTGCTCTCGACAACCTCTTCTTCCTTGATTTCTCCATCAAGTGAGAACTTTGAATAAATCTCTACTCTTGCGTCTGTTGAATACATTCCGATTAGCTTGTCGTCATCTGCTAATTTTGTACATGCAACTGTACGCTTTGCAACCTGGAATTCTTCGCTGTCTACAAGCTTCATCATTCCCTGTCTTGTAACAAAAAGCATTTTCTGATTCTTAAGTCGTTCAAATGGAGTAATGTACACAATTATCTCCTTAGAGCTGTCATAGTTACACAGATTATCAATCGGTGTGCCTTTATCTCTGAACTTAGTGAATGGCAGATCCTTTATCTTTAACTGGTGCAGATCTCCCGTATCAGTAAATATGCAGATTTTATCTGTGTTCATTACCGGAATGACATATTTGTTCTCATTAAATACAGCATCTTTATTTCTCTCAAATGCAGCCATATCAATGGTTCTTGCATATCCGAATCTATCCATAATAAACATAACTTCCATCTCTGGAATCTTCTTTTCCTCAAATACAGCAGCTTCTCCATCTTCAATTACAGTTCTTCTTGCAACACCATATTCCTTCTTAATATTAAGAAGGTCAGACTTGATAACCTTAGCCATCTCTTTTCTGCTGCCAAGTATCCTTTCATACTTCTCAATCTTCTTGACACATTCATCATATTCTTTCTGAAGATTAAGAATTTCAAGGCCAATCAGCTTGTACAGACGCATTTCTAATATTGCACCTGCCTGTCTTTCCGTGAAATCAAGACCTGCAGCCTGCTTTTTTGACTGCTCTGACTTAAACTTGATTCCCTCAACATTACCATTAACAAGGCAGTCCTTAGCCATCTTAAGATTAGCACTGCCTCGTAATATCTCGATAATAAGGTCAATAATATCACATGCTCTTATAAGACCTTCCTTAATCTCCCTGTTAGCCTTCTCCTTTTCAAGAAGTGTTGTGTACTTTCTTGTAGCAAGCTCATACTGGAAATTAATGTGGTGTTTTATTATATCCTTAATACCTAAGGTCTCAGGTCTTCCATCAACGATAGCCAGCATATTTACGCCAAATGTATCTTCCAACTTGGTCTTCTTGTAAAGAAGATTTTCAAGATTCTTGACATCAGCGTTCTTCTTAAGTTCAAGGACAATTCTTATTCCTTCCTTAGAAGATTCATTGGAAATGTCGACAATATCGGTAGTTTTCTTAGTTTCTATAAGGCTTACTACATCAGATATAAATTTACCTATGTTAGCACCAATCATTGTATATGGAATCTCTGTAATAACAAGCTTGTCCTTCTCAGAACGGTTCTTGGCAGGCTCGAATACGACCTTGCCTCTTAACTTAATCTTACCTGTTCCAGTCTCATATATTGCACCAAGCTCGCTTTTATTAATTACAATTCCACCTGTAGGAAAATCCGGTCCAGGGCAGAGCTGCATAAGCTCGTCTGTTGTGATATCCTCATTATCCATATATGCACATACTGCATCAACAACCTCTGAAAGATTGTGTGGAGGGATATTAGTTGTCATACCAACCGCAATACCATCTGCACCATTTACAAGCAAATTAGGTACTCTTACAGGAAGAACCTCAGGCTCTTTTTCTGTCTCATCAAAGTTAGGCACGAAATCCACAACATTTTTATCAAGGTCAGCAAGATATACGTCCTGTGTGAACTTTTTTAACTTAGCTTCTGTATATCGCATAGCGGCAGCTCCGTCACCTTCGATAGAACCGAAGTTTCCGTGTCCGTCAACAAGAGCCATACCCTTCTTAAAATCCTGTGAAAGTACAACGAGTGTCTCATATATTGAACTGTCACCATGTGGATGGTATTTACCCATTGTATCACCAACGATACGTGCAGACTTTCTGTGAGGCTTGTCGTAATTAAGCCCCAACTGGTCCATGGCATACAGCACTCTTCTCTGTACCGGCTTTAAACCGTCCCTTACATCAGGAAGTGCTCTTGCTGTAATAACGCTCATGGAATAATCTATATAGGACTTCTGCATAACCTCAGAATACTCAGTCCTTATAATCTTCTCAGCCATTTTCTACTCCTTTAGCTTTTACGCATCAATCTCAGCTTCATTAGCATGCGTATATATAAATTCTCTTCTAGGTGGTACATCTGTACCCATAAGCATTGCTGTAACCTCAGTTGCAAACCTTGCGTCCTCAATCTCAACCTGCTTTAAAATTCTTGTTTCAGGATTAAGAGTTGTCTCCCATAGCTGGTCAGGATCCATCTCTCCAAGTCCTTTGTATCTCTGAAGTGTAAATGTTCCTGACGTATGCTTCTTTCTGTAATCCTCAAGTGCCTTGTCATCATATAGATATTCACCCTCGCCCTTCTTAGGAACAACCTTATAAAGAGGTGGTGTAGCAATATATACATGTCCCTGATTAATAAGCTCAGGCATGAATCTGTAGAAAAATGTAAGAAGCAGTGTATCAATATGTGCTCCATCCACATCGGCATCAGTCATGATAATAATCTTATTATATCTTAATCTGCTGATATCAAAGTCATTGCCGTAGCCCTCTAAAAATCCACAGTTGAATGAATTAATCATTGTCTTAATCTCGGCATTGGCAAGTACCTTATCAATACTTGCCTTTTCAACATTAAGAATCTTACCTCTGATTGGAAGAATTGCCTGAGTTCTTCTGTTTCTTGCAGTCTTTGCTGAACCTCCAGCTGAATCTCCCTCAACAATGAACACCTCACATTCCTCCGGATTCTTGCTCTCACAGTTGGCAAGCTTTCCGTTGCTGTCTATAGAGAACTTCTGCTTTGTAAGCATATTTGTCTTAGCCTTTTCTTCTGCTTTTCGTATCTTCGCAGATTTTTCAGCACATGCAATTACAGCGTTAAGGTCGTCCAAATGTCTGTCGAAATAAAGCTGTACCTCGTCTCCTGTTACATTTGCAACAACTGTACCAGCATCCGGATTATCAAGCTTGGTCTTGGTCTGTCCCTCAAATCTTGGTGCAGGGTGCTTAACTGCAACAACTGCAGTCATACCATTTCTTACATCAAGACCTGTGAAATTCGCATCCTTATCCTTTAAGATGCCAAGTTCTCTCGCATACTGGTTGATAATCATTGTAAACTTGGTCTTAAAACCTGTAATATGTGTTCCACCCTCCTGAGTGTATATGTTATTACAGAAGCCAAGAATATTTTCCTCAAATTCATTAACAAACTGAAATGCTACTTCAACCTCAATATCTTCCTGCTTCTTCTTAAAGTAGACGATATCGCATACTGTCTCTTTGCCATTGTTAAGGTCTTTGATATATGCCTTAAGTCCGTCAGGCTCATGGAAAGTTTCCTTATCCTCGCTGCCCTTTCTCTTATCTTCAAACTCAATTGTAAGCCCCGGATTAAGATATGCAGTCTCATGAAGCCTGCTCTTTATCGCGTCTGCTTTGAATCTTGTCTTTTCAAATATTTCTCCATCAGGAAGAAATGTAACAGTTGTACCAGTATCATTTTTTCTGCATGTACCAATCTTTTCAAGCGGCGCTGTTGCTTTTCCACGCTCGTATCTTTGCTTGTACACACCACCATCAACTCTTATCTCAACCTCAAGCCATACAGAAAGTGCATTAACTACAGATGCACCAACGCCGTGAAGTCCTCCTGATATCTTATATCCGCCATCTCCGAACTTGCCGCCTGCATGAAGTACTGTAAATACAACCTCAACCGCAGGTATTCCGGCTTTAGGATGGATTCCGATAGGAATACCTCGTCCATTATCCTTGATAGTTGCTGTTCCATCATCATTAAGAGTTACATTTATCTGTGTACAAAAACCCGCAAGATGTTCATCCACTGAATTATCCGCAATCTCATATATAAGATGATTAAGACCTTTTGTTCCGACACTTCCAATATACATACCAGGTCTCATTCTTACCGCTTCAAGACCCTCGAGTATTGATATACTGTTAGCATCATATTTATTAGCTGCCATTATTAATTACTCTCCTCATTTACTTACCAAAATACGCATTAAAAGTATCCTCAAAGCTGCTTTCCAATGTATACGCATCCTGAATACTTAATTTCTTCCACTCACTGTTATTAAATTCCATATATATACCAGATTCATATTTCTCAAAATCAGCATTAAACTGCTCTAACTTTCTTTTTTCAAGAATTGCAGACTTATTTACCTCAGTCTTAGCCTTATCATTATCCGATGTACATCTAATAATATAATATCTGCCTGCAGCCTCAACTATACTGCTCATTTCTCCAGTAGACATATTGAATGCTGCTTTTTCAAATGCTGCATCCATCTCGCTACGTTTCAGTTCGTACTCATATTCGCCATCCGCATTGTATTCCTTGGCAACAGCAAAGAATGAACTTCCTGAATTCACAAGATTATATGCTTTATTAATATCTTCCTCTGAATCTGATACAATATACTGGATATCAATAACTCTTGCCTCATCTGCGCTTACTTCAATATCCATGCTGGAAGTAAGGTCATCGTAGAGTTTCTGCGCTATTGCAAATTCAGTAAACATTGTATTCAGTTTATCCTTAGTTATTCCTGTACTGCTTATCTGCGATTCTGTTAATTCATTGTAAAATGCATCAACAGCCTTACCCACAGAATCTTTTTCTTCTCTTCCAAGCACAACACCGCGTTCCTTAGCCTTAACATTCATAGCCTTGACGCGCATTAACTTACTCTTAATCTGGTCCTTAATATAGCTTTCAAAATCAGCATCACCAATTTTCTCTCTCCATATATTACTGCCAAACATTTCCTCATATTCCTTCTTCACATCAGACATTAGAATATCTGCCTCGCATGTATAAGTTGTCTTCTGTCCTGCTGTCTTAATAAGCTCACCGCTCTTCATACCTGTTGTGAAATATATCAGACGTCCATTAAAGAACTTAATATATCCTGCAACCAATAAAACTACAACAAGAATAACTGCTAATATAATAAATGGTTTTTTTCTTCTTTTCATATTCTATCCTCTTTAATTATTTGTGATATGGCTCATTCTTCATAATCCTGTAAGCCCTGTATATCTGTTCCAAAAGAATAACTCTCATAAGCTGGTGCGGAAATGTCATCTTTGAAAAACTCAGCTTATAATCAGCTCTCTTAAGTACATCATCTGCAAGTCCCAAAGAGCCTCCTATTACAAATGTTATGTTACTTGTTCCTTCTATTCCAAGTCTTTCAATCTTTTCTGATAGTTCAACAGAATCAAGCATTTTCCCTTCTATTGCAAGTGCACATACATAAGCATCATCTTTAATGGCAGAAAGAATTCTCTCCCCTTCCTTATTCTTAATCTGTTCATTGACTATATCACTTGCATTATCTGGTGTTTTCTCATCAGGTAGTTCAACAATATCAAGCTTACAGTATCTTGAAAGTCTCTTAGAATACTCTTCAACTGCCTGGGTATAAAACTTTTCCTTAATCTTGCCTACACATACAACATTTATACGCATCTGTACTATCCTTCCACGAAGAAATATCCGCCATTATCAAGCCTGAATACTTCTAACTGCTCAAGAAGCTCATCATTGCTTAAGTCAGATACATCCATTCCCTCATCATCCATCACTTCTCTTAATTCTTTAATATCCTTGCAGTATACCGCCATACAGTCCTCTAAGAATTCCTTAGCTTCCTCTAAATCATATGCAACAGGCTCATCGAAAAGCTGTTTCTGATCTCTTAAAAACACCTTCGCACACTCATCAATATGTTTATCCATAACTTAAATCTCCTTATCTTATCTCTTTAAATCGCTCTCTTAATGTTCCTTCTACCCATCCTGTTACGAAACGCCCGTGTTTCTTAACATCTTCTACAGCTTTCTCCATAACATATGAGTAATACACCCTGTCAAGCATTGCAATATCATTATAGTTGTCACCAAATGCCATACATTCTTCGGGTTTTAAGCTGAAATATTTCTGTATCTGCTCAATTCCTCTACCTTTATTAACATTAGTGTCCATAAGGTCTAAGTAAAGTTCTCCCGATACAAGTACTGAAGCCTTATCACTCCATTTGTTAATAAAATGTTCTTTAGAGTTCTTAATTCCTGTCATATCACACACAGCTATCTTTAATATATCCTCGTCAATGTCTGTGAACTTATCAACTAATGTAGTATGATAATTGACCACCTTGGTCATCCTGTAATAATATTCTTGAGACTTAGGCTTAATATATGCCGTATGTTCTCCTGATACAAGCACCTCACAATTGGGCTGTTCAATTACATCCTCAATTATCTCTAACGCAAGCTTCCTATCCATCGCAGTCTTTCCAATAGTTTCACCCTTATATTCCACAAGTGCACCATTCTCTGCAATATATGCAAGCTTATCACTGACAGCCCCAAAAAGTCTCTTAAGACTCGTTATCTGCCTGCCACTAGCCGGTGCAAATATAACGCCTTTGTCAACAAGTTTATTGATATACTGTATAGCAGATTCGTCGACGCTCTGTGCTCCGTTAAGAAGCAATGTCCCATCAAGGTCACTTGCTATGAATTTAACCATATGTTTTCTCCTTAAAATGTTTTAAGCTCATGTACAAGTCTTGCAACAGGCAGACCGACAACGTTATTATAGTCGCCTTCAATACCCTTAATGTATGCTGCGAATTTTCCCTGAATACCATATGCACCAGCCTTATCCATAGGCTCTCCTGTGCTTATGTAATCCCTGATTTCCTCATCAGTCATATCATATACCCACACATCAGTCTTTTCATAAAAACTTACATTCTTATGTGTGCTGCATATAGTTACACCTGTATACACCTGATGTATCTGACCTTCTAAAGACTTAAGAATTCTGAATGCATCCTCTTCATCCTTAGGCTTGGTAAGAATCTCTCCTTTATGATAAACAATAGTATCTGCACCTATAACAATTACAGAATCATCTTTATCTGCATATTGTTCTAATACAGACTGTGCCTTAATAGAAGATAATTCTCTTACATAATCTTCAGGCTCCATCTCTTTAATATTCTCATCTGCATCACTTGTAACAACAGTAAAATCAAGTCCTACCTGACTCATTAATTCTCTTCGTCTTGGTGAACCCGATGCAAGTATCAAATGTTTCATAAAACTTCCATCTCCTTGTTCTTCACTGTATTTTGTGTTCAAAGCCTACTCCGACTCATACATATTGCATTATAGCATAAAAAAGCAGAGTGCTTCAATACCACCCCCAATAAAAAAGGCACAACATTACTGCTGTGCCTCTCTGATATCATTAACATTTATTATCTTTTATTGCTCTTTTTGCTTATCACAATAACAGTTCCAGAAATAACAGCTGCTGCTACAAGAATCACAATATATACCCATACATGATTATTGTCACCAGTCTTTACAACCTCTTCATCAGCCGCAACTTCACCAGTTTTTCTGACTCTTGAACCATCAACAGTCTCATCTTCTTTTCCTGTAACTAATTCTTCATCTCCTGCAACTTCACCAGTCTTCTTTGTGACCTGGGTTGATGAAGTTGTATGTTCTTTTGTCTGTTTATTAGAATCTACTGTTGTTTCATTTGACTTTATTGTCTCATTAACAGCTGTTGTTTCGTTTGATTCTGGTTTTGTCGGCTTAGTTTCCTTACCAGCATCAACTGTTGTCTCATTCGACTTTGTTGTCTCCTGCGCAACTGTTGTCTCGTTTGACTTTGTTGTCTCCTGTGCAGTTGTTGTCTCATTCGACATTGTTGTCTCCTGTGCAACCGTTGTCTCGTTCGACTTTGTTGTCTCCTGTGCAGCTGTTGTCTCGTCCGTCTTTGTTGTCTCCTGTGCAGCCGTTGTCTCATCCGACTTTGTTGTCTCCTGTACAGTTGTTGTCTCTTCTGACTTTGTTGTTTCTGATGAAGACTGTGCTACAGATGTTGTTTCCTTTTGTGTCGTCTCCTGCTGTTGATTATCTGATATAAAATGCATTTGTCCATTGACATTAACAAATGACTTAGAAATTGCTCTTCCATTACATGTAGATGTTAAAGTAACATCCGCTTTCGGTGCAACAACTATACCACATACCTCACCTATATTAATATTACCAGTTACATTAACAGCATTGAAAATAACCGTGTCTGATACATCAACATCTGTTAATCCGCCTGTATTCTTTCCATTAATGCTGAATCTTTTAATGTCTGCATCACCATCACCGCCAAGCAAATTAATGATAACAAACTGTCCCTGTGCTTTATTTGTTATGTTGAGCTGTCCTTCTCCATAATAAGATGAAACTTCTTTTCCCTGCCAGTCAATATAATTATTAGCATACATATTTACCACTACAATCTGCTTATTCTTAAATGAAGCAAGATCAATCTTTCTATCATCATAAGCACCAATAACTATATCAGCCTCCGAATCTGGTGTATCTGCATACGCCTTGAAATTATCGTATACATTATCAAGTGCTGCAGTTACATCCATATAATCCTCTGCATAATAAACATTGATTGTATCCTTGCAGTTAGCAACATTAATAACAGCACCTGTTCTTTTTCCGTCAGCATCTTTAATATAATATTTATTCTCTCTGGGTTCATAATCATAATCAGTTCCAAGCACAAGATTATTAAATGCATTTCTATCCACATTAACTTCTGATGAACCAGAATTATCAAAACTCTTGATATATGTTGTTCCAACGCTCATATCAAGCCATGCACTCATCCACTGATCTGTTATTACAAGCTTGTTAGTCGCGAAACATGTCTGATTGTGATTACTATTCTTAAATTCTTCAGCAACTACACCATAAGGTTTTGCTGCTCCTAATAATTCATTAAGGACATCCTGTGTTTTCGAGTATGCACCAGCTTTTAAAGATGTACCGGCAAACACAGAACCTGCAACCATTGCAACTGAAAGAACACCAACTGCAGTTTTCTTAACCTTTGCATTCAAACTACTTAATAGTTTTCTAAAAAACATTACTATCCCTCCAAAAATGTCTAAATCAACAGTTTCCCCTTAACTATATTTCTTTTCCCCTCTGAGCGTATAATAGCATTAGTACTATAGTACCGCTTCCCCCTTTGAGGGGGAATTTTTAATTCTACATAAATAAAACAACCCATATCCTGAATCAGTATCATTCTAGTATACGTTCCGGACATGGGTTATATTACACATTATTCAATTTAAATATTATGCTTCAAGGCTTCTGTTCATAGCTGACTCTAACGCATCAATAGAAGCTCTGATGATATCATGGTCAATACCAATACCAAAGTAATTCTTTCCATCCTCTCCTGTAATACCAACATATGCAATGGCACTAGAATCAGAGCCCTTCTTTAATGAATGTTCTTCATAACAGAAGATATCACAAGGCTTTCCAAAGTGACTGGCAAGAGCATTACTTACAGCATCAAGACGACCATTACCGCCATCTTCAACATTGCATTTCTTACCATTCTCATCAATAGTCACAACAGTTTGGATTCCATTAATCTGCTTGAAATGCACTTCAGAAATCTTGAATACTGGTGTATATTTCTTATATCTCTTCTCAAATATCTCAAGCACTTCATCTGCTGAAAGCTCCTTATGATTAACATCTGATACATCTTTGACAGCATAACCCAGATCTTCTCTCATAGCCTTAGGAACAACCATTCCATAGTTATGTTCAAGAACATAAGCAACACCGCCCTTACCAGACTGGCTATTAATTCTTATAACATCTGAATCATATGTACGTCCTACATCTTCTGGATTAATTGGAAGATATGGAACTGTCCATTTATTAGGATCATTTTCAATTCTGTAATGCATTCCCTTAGATATAGCATCCTGATGTGAACCTGAGAACGCTGCAAATACAAGCTTACCACACCATGGATGACGGTCATCAATCTTCATCTGTGTAAGTCTTTCAAATACTTCTGCAAGATGTGGCATATCGGAAAGATCAAGCTCAGGATTAACACCCTGCATATACATGTTCATAGCAAGTGTAATTATATCAACATTACCTGTTCTCTCACCATTACCAAAAAGTGTTCCCTCAATTCTGTCCGCTCCTGCAAGAAGTCCTAACTCTGCATCAGCAACACCTGTCGAACGGTCATTATGTGGATGAAGAGAAATAATAACATTCTCTCTGTTGTGCATGTGCTTAGACATATATTCAATCTGACTTGCAAATACATGTGGAAGTGACATCTCAACTGTAGCAGGAAGATTGATAATACATTTCTTATCAGGTGTTGGCTGCCAGATATCAACAACAGCGTTGCATACCTCAAGTGCATACTCTGGTTCTGTTCCTGTAAAGCTCTCTGGACTGTATTCGAAAAGGAAGTTTCCTCCATCAGCTTCAGCAAGTTCCTTTAATAACTTGGCACCTTCAATAGCAATCTGCTTAACTTCTTCCTTAGACTTCTTGAATACCTGTTCTCTCTGTGCTAATGAAGTAGAATTGTATACATGAACTATTGCTCTCGGAGCACCCTTTACGGCTTCAAATGTCTTCTTAATAATATGTGGTCTTGCCTGGGTAAGAACCTGGATTGTAACATCATCAGGAATCATATTCTT
>ERZ835109.2682-NODE-2682-length-10883-cov-2.689601_pt1 | contig 10883 bp, 8 predicted proteins | sample MGYA00519946_ERZ835109 | MGnify/ENA primary metagenome ERZ835109 (study PRJEB31850, sample SAMEA3708771) | human gut metagenome | biome: human gut; feature: human-associated habitat; material: faeces | place: China | collected 2014 ...
TGTGCTCCACGTCCCGGAAGTGCTCGGCCATGGTCAGGCCGGACAGCGCCACCCGCATACGGACGCCGGGAGATTCGTTCATCTGGCCGAAGACCAGCGCCGTCTTATCTGCCACGCCGCTCTCCCGCATTTCCCGCCAGAGGTCATTGCCCTCCCGGCTCCGCTCACCTACGCCGGTGAAGATGGAATAGCCGTTGTGCTCCATGGCTACGTTGTGAATCAGCTCCTGGATCAGCACGGTCTTACCCACACCGGCGCCGCCGAACAGGCCGATCTTGCCGCCCTTGGGATACGGCTCCAGCAGGTCGATGACCTTGATACCGGTCTCCAGAATCTCCACGGCGGGGCTTTGATCCTCAAAAGAGGGCGGATCCCGGTAAATGCTCTTGCGGGGCGTTTCCGCCGGGAGCGGCTCTCCGCCGTCGATGGGCTGGCCCAGCACGTTGAACATCCGGCCCAGCGTCTGCTCTCCTACCGGGACCTCAATGGTCTTGCCGGGAGCGGTCACCTTCATGCCCCGGGCCAGACCCTCACTGCCCGCCAGCATGATGCAGCGGACGACCCGTTCGCTCATGTGCTGGGCTACCTCCATCACGCGGGTCTGGCCGTTCAGCTCCACGGACAGCGCTTCCTTGATCTTAGGCAGATGTCCGGCTTCAAACTCCACATCTACCACAGGGCCGGATACCTGCGTGATCGTTCCGATTTTCATTGTTATCCCTCGCTTCCAAAGGTTCTCCGCTGTGCTGCCGCGCCGGCGGAAATTTCTGTGATCTCCTGAGTGATGGCCGCCTGCCGCACGCGGTTGTATTGCAGCCGCAGAGCGCTCAACAGCTCCTCCGCGTTCTGGTTGGCGGCGTCCATAGCGGTCATGCGGGCGTTCTGTTCACTGCAGAAGCTATCCAGCAGGGCGCTGTACAGGAAGCCAGAGACATAGCTGGGGATCATGCTGTTCAGCACCGCCCCTACGGACGGATAGAATTCAAAGGGCTCCTGCACAGCCTTTTCCTTGGCGGGCGGCGTGAACTGCATCCGGTGGAAAGGCAGCAGCCGGGTGGACTTGGCCTCGGAGAGCAGACTGCTCTCCATATCGGTGTAGACCACAAAGATCTCCTTCAGCGTTCCCGTCAGGAAACCGTCCAGCAGCAGAGCGCTGATCTCCCGCGCCCGGTCCAGCGTGGGATTCTGGGCGGTGCAGAGAAAGCTGTGCTCAATGGGGATCCTGTGCTGGTCAAAGTACCGGCGGCCATACTCCCCCACTACATACAGCTTGGTGTCCGGGTGCTGGGCAAGGAGCTTTTCAGCCTCCTTGATGACGTTCTGGTTGTAGACCCCTGCAAGGCCCTTGTCCGCCGTGATGACCAGACACCCATAAGTGCCCTCCAGCGGTGTGTTATTGTCCGGCGGGTAGAAATAAGGACTGTCCACATCCCCCGCCGTGCGAAAGACCCGCTTGATCTCGCCCCGCAGCGCGTCAAAATACGGCCGGGTGTTGGCCAGATCGTTCCGTGCCTTCCGCAGCTTGGTGGAGGCGATGAGATACATGGCGTTGGTGATCTTCCGGGTCTGCTGTACGCTTTCGATCCGGTTTTTGATCTCACGGGTATTGGCCATCTCACTCACCGCTCTTTTCCACGGCTTCCGTCTGGAACCGCGTCAGAAATTCTCTGGACAGCTTCAGGATCGTCTCCCGGTCCTCATCACTTAACTGACCGCTCTCATCGATCCGGCGGCACAGGGCCTGGTCCTGGGTCTCGATATAGGTCAGGAGCCCGGTGCGAAAATCGTCCATCCGCGCAAGGGGCACCGTCTGCATTACATGATCCAGCGCCGCCACCAGCAAAATCACCTGCTGGTGCTGCTGGTAGGGGTGGTTCTGGGGCTGGCGCAGCAGGCGCATCAGGCCCTGTCCGTAAATCAGCTGCCGTTTGGTGGTCTCGTCCAGATCGCTGGAAAACTGGGTAAAGACCTCCATCTCCCGGTACTGGGCCAGATCCAGACGCAGGGCGCCTGCCCGAACTGCCGCGGCACCGGCAAGATCATCCGCACGCCGTGCAGCCGCTGCAAGGGCAAGGGCAAGGTGCGCCGCAGCCACAAGCTGATGGTGAAGTTCCCGGCCGGCATCGACGACGGCCAGACGCTGCGCGTGCGCGGCGAGGGAAACACCGGCCTCAACGGCGGCCCGAACGGCGACCTGATGGTCACGGTCAGCGTCCGCAGCCACCCGCTGTTCACGCGGCAGGGGCAGGACGTCTACTGCGAGATGCCCATCACGTTCACGCAGGCAGCCTGCGGCGCGGAGGTCGAGGTGCCGACGCTCGACGGCAAGGTCCGCTATACGATCGGCGAGGGCACGCAGACCGGCACGACGTTCCGTCTGAAGGGCAAGGGCATCCCTTATGTCAATGGGCGCAGCCGCGGCGACCAATATGTCACCGTCGTCGTGGAGACGCCGACCCGCCTGACGCGCGAGCAGAAGGAGCTGCTGCGCAAGTTCGAGGAGGCGACTTCCGAAAGCGCACAGCCAAAACGAAAGAAGTTTTTTGAGAAGCTGCGGGACGCCTTCGACAAATAAGGGCAACGCCGCATAATTGCATCTTCGGCCTTCGTCGGATATTTTTCGCCGACCCATCGGTTTGGAAAGTTTGATGTACACAAAGTACATCTGCACTTTCCAAATCTCGTCTCGACAAAAAATCTCTCGCCGAATGCTCTCGCTGAATCGTGCGGTGCTGCCCTTAATTATGCCTTATTGTAACACGTCTCCGCGGCTGCGTCAACCTCGGGAAAAGGCGGCCCCTGCCCGCAAGCAGGAGCCGCCCGAAAGTCAGAAGCGGAAATAGATGAACGGATTATACGACGAGCTGAGAATGAACACGATGCACACGATCAGCAGAAGGCCCGAGGCAAGGTTCGCCAGCAGAATGCCCTTTGTGCTCTTCGGCTCCCGGCGCAGCAGCGGCAGACAGCACACGATACCGAGCGGCAGGTAGACGACGGCCTTCAGAAGGGAGACGTTCGTGGCAGCGGCTGCCACCCAGTCCGTCGCCTGCGGGACAAACATGAGCTTCAGCGCATGGCACAGCGACGGGAAATCGGTCAGGTTGAACAGCACCCAGCCGATCAGCACGAAAAACGCCGTATAGAGCCAGCGAACGGCCCTCGGCAGCCGCTCCAGCAGCCGCCCCAGAAACAGCTTTTCCGCCAGCAGCAGAAGCCCGTAATACAGGCCCCAGAACAGGAAGTTCCACTGTGCGCCGTGCCAGAAGCCGGTCAGCGCCCAGACGACCAGAAGGTTCCGGATCCAGCGGGATTTTTTGACGCGGTTGCCGCCGAGCGGGATGTAGACATAGTCGCGGAACCATGTCGACAGAGAGATGTGCCACCGCCGCCAGAAATCCGTGATGGAAAGGGCGGTATAGGGGTGGTCAAAGTTCTCCAGAAAATGGAAGCCGAACATCCGCCCCAGACCGATGGCCATGTCGCTGTAGCCGGAGAAATCAAAATAAATCTGCAGCGCATAGGCCACGGCTGCGAGCCAGTAGAGCGCGGTGCCGTAAACGGCGCTGTCTCCGGCGTAGATCGTCTCGGCGATGCGGGCGATGTTGTTTGCCAGAATGACCTTTTTCGCAAGGCCGAGGATAAAGCGGCGCAGACCGGCCGCCACATCGTCGATCGATTCGCGGCGTTCCAGAATCTCCTGCTCGACCGTCTCATAGCGGACGATCGGCCCGGCGATCAGCTGCGGGAAGAAGCTGACGTAGAGGAGCAGATAAAAATAGTTGCGCTGGACGCGAATCTCACCGCGGTACAGGTCGATCACATACGAAAGGATCTGGAAGGTATAGAAGCTGATGCCGATGGGGAGCGTCAGCTTCGGCAGTGCGCGCCATCCAAACAGGGCGGAAAGGTTCTCCGAAAAGAAATTCAGATATTTGAAGACGAAGAGATTTCCGACGAGCAGGACGACTGTGACGATCAGAATAAGCCTCTTGTGCGCGGTGCTGCGCTCCATCAGCAGGCCGCCGCAGTAGGCCGCAAGTGTGGCGGCGAGCATCAGCAGCAGGAAGCGCGGCTCGCCCCAGGAATAAAACAGGAGAGAGGCGAGCAGCAGAACGACATTGCGGTAAACGCGGTTTTTGCTCAGGTAGTAGGCGACGGCGACCAGCGGGAAAAAGGCATAGACAAAGGTGATACTGCTAAATACCATGGCTCAGTTCTCCAGTGCAAAGTCGGGCGAGATATAATAGTCGACATTTCCGATCAGCAGGACCTTCGTGATGTTGTTCCTGCGCAGATAGTCGCTCAGGGAGAAGTCGCTTCCCATATAATTGCGGTAGTAGCGCAGATCGACGGAATATGTCCGGTCAAAGTGGGAGGCCAGCAGCTTCAGAATGGCGTTGTCATAGGATTCGCCGATGACCAGCAGATTTCCCCGGTCGGTCCGGCCGGTGTCAAAGATGATCTCGCCGTCGTCCCCGCCATAGAAGGCGCCGTAGCTGAGCGCAAGCTCGCCCGGCACGGCGTCCTGCCTGCCATAGTCTCCGGCGGGCTCCCCGTTGCGTGTGACCGTCATCTCCGGATAGGCAAAGCGATAGACGGTGAAGGGCTCGGAGAAGATATCAAGCCCCGTTCCGGCTGCCTTAGAGCCGGAAAACTCGCCGAGCGTCTCGGTCGCGGTCGGTTCCAGCGGCGTATCCGTGCAGCCGAGGAGGGGGAGCAGCTCCCGATAGGCGCGGTAGGAGCCGAGATAATTCCAGTGGTGGTCCGTCCGGTAAAAATACTCGGAGAATGCGGCAAAATCGGGGATTTCATATTTCAGCATCCGGTTCTCCGGCAGGTTCAGCATGGAAAACAGCAGATCGTCAGCATAGACCCGCTCTCCGGTCTCAAAGTTGATATCCGTGTCCTTTTCAATGTAGCAGACAAAAAACTCTATGTCAGGATGAGCGGCGAATATGGCGTTATAATTTGCGGCGCGTTCCTCCAGCGTGGGGCGGAGGACCTGCAGATCGCGCGTGTGATACGTCAGGTAATCGGAGAAAAGCTGCACATCGCCGATCCGGTAGTAGCGGCCGCTTTCCAGCACGGGCTTCAGCAGCGCTTTGGTCAGCTTGGACGACAGATCATTATACCGGGCTTTGAAGCGCTCGGCAAAGGGAGTCTGATCCCCCAACGCGGCTTCCAGCTGATCCTGAAACGTGCCGTCGGCGTAGGTCCCCGGCGTCGGCAGAGCCGCACGGTTTGCATAGCGGTTTTCGTAGTAGTTGATCTTCTTCGGGAAGAAGACCGTCCGCGCCAGACCGAGCAGCAGCCCGCAGAGGATCAGCCCCACAAAGACGAAATTGATCCCTTTCTTCCACATGCTGCTTCCCTCCCGATCCGGCATGGGCGATAGCCCGATTTTTCGCCCAATGCTCTCGCTGCACTGTGCGGTGCTGCCCTAAATTATATCATAGGGGGAATGCATTCGCAAGCGGGAAAGCGGAACCGGCAGAAAGCGCTTGCCTTTTGGGGGAAAACGCGGTATAATGGTGCAATCACGCTGCACGGGAGGGAAACGCTTGAAGCTGAAAAAGATCGATAAAACGCTGGCGCTTTATCTGCTGGTCGGCGTTCTGAACTTCATCGTCTGCACGGGGATCATGTTTCTCCTTTATAATGTGGCCGACGTCAGCAAGCACTTTGCGCCGATCGTGAACTACGGCCTCGGCAGCATCATCTGGTATCTTTCCTGCAACTATCTGCTCTTCCCCGGCCACAAGACCACCTCGAAGCAGCTGCTGTGCTTTGTGCTGGACATTGTTGTGTGCTATCTGCTGTCGTATTATCTCATCGGGCCGTATGTCTCGCGCCTGCTGCTGCGCTCGCACTCCGTGACGCGCTTCTTCTCGTTCGGCGGCACGGAGAATATCCGCGGCAACTGCGAAATGTCCGTTGGTTCGCTCAGCTATGCGCTGCTGAACTATTTTGGCCAGCGCTACTTCGTCTTCAGCGACCGCTTCGCCGCCCGTAAGGACAGAAATACCGAAGAATAAAGCAATTCCCCGGGGCAGGATGAACCGCTCTGGGGAATTTCATATATCGCGGCATGTGTAAGGAAGCAGCATACCGTTCCCGGTGCAATGCTGCCGATAAAGCGGACCGGAAGGCATTGTACCACAGAATGCGTGCCTGTTTTTGCTCAGCCCTCCATGCACCGCAGCACGGTCTCCTCCGGGACGATGGCGGAGATGCCGCCGGGGTACTGCGTGGACAGGCTGGCGGCCGTGGCGGTCAGCTCGTCCTCCGTCAGCGCCTCGGGCGCGCGGCCCAGCTGCAGCAGGCGGCTGACGGCGCTGCCGCCGAAAATATCGCCTGCGCCCGTCGTGTCGACCGGCAGGACGCGCGGCGCGGCTACGCGGACGGCTGCCCCGGCATTCTGCAGCAGGCAGCCCTTCGGCCCGCAGGTGACCATGGCCAGCCGGACGCCGAAGTCCGAAAGCAGGCGCGCTGCGCCCTCCTCGGGGCCGCAGCCCCAGAGAAAGCGCACCTCGTCGTCGCTGATCTTGACGATATCGGCCTGCCGCAGGCCCCAGAGGATCTGCGTTTTCGCCGCTTCGGCATCCGGCCACAGCGGCAGGCGGAGGTTCGGGTCGAAGCTGAGAAGCTTGCCGTGCGCGGCGGCGTAGGCGGCGGCCTGCTGCGTGGCGGAGCGCACCGGCTCCTGCGTCAGGCTCAGGCTGCCGAAGTGGAGCAGACGCGCCTCGTCCAGCAGCGAAAGGTCCAGCTCGTCAAAGCGGAGCTGTGTGTCCGCGCCCGGCTTGCGGGCAAAGCTGAACGCGCGCTCGCCGCCGGGGCCGAACGTGACGAAGGCCAGCGTTGTGAACACGGACGGATCGCGCACGATGCCCTCCGTGCGGATACCGGCCTGCGCCAGTGTGGCGCACAGAAGGTCGCCGAACGTATCCGCGCCGACCTTGCCGAGCATGGCGCCGCTGCAGCCGTAGGCGTGCAGGGCGGCCAGAAAATTCCCCGGCGCGCCGCCGGGATGGGCGGCAAGGGTGGGGTAGCCGTCGCGGTCCGTGTCAATTGTGGCAAAGTCGATCAGAAGCTCGCCGAGTGCAATGGCGTCCAGCATGAAAATCCCTCCGCATCAGAATGAAAGATAATAAAAGATGTAAAGCAGGTGCTGCCGGAATCAGATCCCCAGCTTTTCCAGTGCAGCCATGCGCAGGGCGAGGCAGAAGATCTGCATGGCCTGCTCCAGCTCCTCCACGGGCGGGAAGCTCGGCGCGATGCGGATGTTGCTGTCGGCGGGGTCGTTTCCGCCGGGGTAGGTCGCTCCGGCGGGCGTCATGGTCACACCGGCCCCGGCGCACAGAGCGAGCGTGCGCTTCGCCGTACCGGGCATGGCGTCGCACGAGATGAAATAGCCGCCCTTCGGCTCCGTCCAGCTTGCGATGCCGAGCGGAGCAATGCCGCGCAGGGCTGCCAGCACGGCCTCGAACTTCGGGCGCAGGATGGCGGCGTGGCGCTGCATGAGCTCGAGCACATGGGCCTTGTCCTGCAGGAAGCGGACATGACGCAGCTGGTTGACCTTGTCATAGCTGATGGTCTGCGCACCGAGCAGACCGGAGAGGTACTTCAGGTTCGCCTCGGACGCCGCCATGACGGCCACGCCCGCACCGGGGAAGGTGATCTTGGACGTCGAAGCAAATTCATAGACCATGTCGGCGTTCCCTGCCTCACGGCACAGCGTGAGCATGTCGCGGAAGGGAACGAACTGGCCATAGACCTCGTGCAGGCAGTAGGCGTTGTCCCACATCAGGGCAAAGTCCGGCGCGGCGGGGCGCAGGGCGGCCAGCCGGTCGACGACGGCGTCGGAATAGACGATACCCTGCGGGTTGGAGTATTTCGGCACGCACCAGATGCCCTTGACGGCCGGGTCGCGCACGGCGGCCTCGACGGCGTCCATGTCCGGGCCGTCCGGCGTCATGGAAATGGGGATGAGCTCCATGCCGAACGACTGCGACACGCGGAAATGGCGGTCATAGCCCGGCGCGGGGCACAGGAAGCGGACGACGGGCTCCTGCGACCACGGGCGCGGCGAGTGCTGCAGACCGTGCGTCCAGGCCTTGGCGATGAGGTCATACATGAGGTTCAGGCTGGCGCTGCCGCCGACGAGGATCTGCGAGGGCGTCACGCCCAGCAGCTCGGCAAACAGGCGCTTGGCCGAGGGAATGCCGGTCAGCTCGCCATAGTTGCGCACGTCGAGCGCGCCGTCGAAGCAGTCCTCCGGAGACTGCAGCACGGTCAGAATGCCGCTGACCATATCGAGCTGCGCACGGCTCGGCTTGCCGCGGGCCATGTTCAGGGAGAGCTGCTTGGTCTTCCAGGCCTCGTACTGCTCCTGCAGCGCGGCATATTCCGCGCAGCGCTCCGAACGGGTGTAGTCTGCATAGGGCTTCATGGTGTGACCTCCAAAAATTTTTTTGGTTTGCCCCCATCTTACCGCGCAGCGGGCGGAATGTCAATCGCTTTCCCACATTCTTTGCATGAAAAAAATCGCTTTTTTGACGGCGGACGCAAACTATGCGAATTATTTGCAGCGCAACTTGCAAAACAGCCGGATATCTGCTATGATAAATCAGAATTCGCCTGAATATGAGAAGGAGACGGTGATTTTGGCACAGATCGACCTGACGACGGGCTCCATTCCCAAAACGCTGCTGCGCTTTGCGTTCCCCATGATCTGCGGGAACCTGCTGCAGCAGCTTTATAATGTAGCGGACACGCTCATCGTCGGCCGGTTTCTTGGCTCGGACGCGCTCGGCGCGGTCGGCTCGTCCTATACGCTCATGACGTTCCTGACGTCCATTCTGCTCGGCCTGTGCATGGGCAGCGGCGCACTGTTCTCCGTCTGCTGGGGGCAGCGCGACCTTGCCAGACTCCGGCGGCAGACGCATGCGGCCTTCGTGCTCATCGCGGTGTGCACCGTCGTGCTCAATGCGGCGGCCTTTCTGCTGCTCGATGCGATGAAAACGCTCCTGTCCGTCCCGGCGGAGGTCTGGCCCCTGATGCGGTCATATCTGTTCGTCATTTTCTTCGGCATCGGCGGCACCTTCCTTTATAATTATTACGCCTCACTCCTGCGCGCGGTGGGCAATTCGCTCGTCCCGCTTCTCTTCCTTGCGGCGGCAGCCGTGCTCAACATTGCGCTCGACCTCGTGTTCGTGCTCGTGTGCCGGTGGGGCGTGGAGGGAGCTGCGGCCGCGACGGTGCTGGCGCAGTGGCTCTCCGGCATCGGCACGGCGGTCTATACCCTCGTGCGCTGTCCGGAGCTGCGGGCCCGGCGGGAGGAGCGGCGCATCACCGGCAGCATGCTGCGGGAGCTTCTGAGCGCCTCGGTGCTGACATGCCTGCAGCAGTCCGTGATGAACCTCGGCATCCTCATGGTGCAGGGACGCATCAACAGCTTCGGCCCCGTGATCATGGCGGCGTTCGCAGCCGCCGTGAAGATCGACTCGTTTGCCTATATGCCGCTGCAGGACTTCGGCAATGCGTTCTCCACGTTCATTGCACAGAACTACGGCGCGCAGCAGCCGGAGCGCATCCGCCGCGGCATCCGCACGGCCGTGATCCTGTCGTCGGTCTTTGCCGTGTGCGTCGCGGCCTGCGTCGTGCTGCTTGCTGCGCCGCTGCTGGGGCTGTTCCTGCAGCCGGGCGAGACGGAGATCCTGCAGGCGGGCGTGACCTACCTGCGCATCGCGGGAGCGTTCTATGTGGGCATCGGCGGGCTGTTCCTGCTCTATGGCCTGTACCGCGCCGTCGGCAGGCCGGGCATGTCGCTTGTACTGACGGTCATCTCGCTCGGCACGCGCGTGGCGCTGGCCTACGCGCTTTCGGCCGTCCCGGCCATCGGCGTCGTGGGCATCTGGTGGTCCATCCCCATCGGCTGGGCGCTGGCGGACCTCACGGGCGTGCTCGTCTGGCGGCGCGCCGGGCGAAAGTTGACAGAAAATTCACACCCCGGCGCGAAAATGCGTTGAAAAGCCCTGTGTGGTGTGATATGATTGGAGCATCATTCGGAAAGCGAGAAACATTATGGATCTGGAACACAACGAAAACGAAGAACTGGAAGTGACCCCGGCCGAGCCGGAGGCGGCCCCGGAGGCCGAACCGGAAACCGCGCCGGTCCCTGAGGCGGAGCCGGAGGAGAAGCCGGAGGAAAAGAAGCCCGGCATGTCCAAGGGCGCAAAGATCGCCATTTTCCTGGCGGCGCTGGCTCTCGTGGCGGCCATCGCGGCCTGCGTCCTGCTCATCACAGGCCGCAAGGATCACCCGGCCGGGACGGAGGCCCCGCAGACGGAGGCGACTGAGGCAACGGACGGCACGACCGAGACCGTCGCAGACAAGACGCTCGAAGCGGGCGAGGAGGTCACGACGACCTACGGCAAGGCGGCCAATCTGATCGACGCCGATAATTTCGGCAAGAACGCCGTCACGGACAACGCCGCCTATACCACGAGCACGGCGGAGGCCGGCGATGTGCAGATGCGCACGGTCGTTGCGCGCGACGCGACGGGCTACTGCCTGACGAATGCCGACCTGCAGATCTACTACTGGATGGAATTCTACCAGCTCATGAACAACTATGGCTCCTATGCCTCCATGCTGGGTCTGGACTACACGAAGGCGCTGGCCCTGCAGGACGCCCCGAGCGGCGGAACGTGGGAGCAGTATTTCCTGACGAGCGCCACAAACAACTTCGCCGAGATCCGCGCCCTGTATCTGGCGGCGCAGGAGGCGGGCTATGAGCTGCCGGAGACGGAGGCCAAGTCCATCGAGGACGTGCTGGACCCGGAGGGCAGCTTTGCCAAGAGCGCGGCGGACAACGGCTA
>ERZ835109.2686-NODE-2686-length-10855-cov-2.249907_pt1 | contig 10855 bp, 7 predicted proteins | sample MGYA00519946_ERZ835109 | MGnify/ENA primary metagenome ERZ835109 (study PRJEB31850, sample SAMEA3708771) | human gut metagenome | biome: human gut; feature: human-associated habitat; material: faeces | place: China | collected 2014 ...
TACGCAAACGGACTACTTCATGTAGGCCATCTTGCAGCACTTCTACCAGGAGATGTTATTGCAAGGTACTATCGCAAATGTGGTGCAAATGTATTATATGTTTCTGGAACAGACTCACATGGCACTCCAATCACAACTAGAGCACGCAAAGAAAATTGCAAGCCTATCGAGATTGTTGAACATTATCACACAGATTTTTGCTATTGTTTTAACAAATTACAATTTTCTTATGATAATTACACTTTAACATGTAATCCATATCACAAGAACTTTGTGCAGGATTGTATTAAAACAATCTACAATAATGGCTATATTTATGAAAAGGATGGTCACCTTTGTTGGAAACTCAGTTCTTTTCAAAAAGAAATTGAAGCTTTTGTTTCTTCTCATAAAAACACCTGGCGTTTTAATGCAATAAATGAATCGCACAAATATTTACAAGCTGGTTTGCGTGACCGTGATATTACTCGTCAACTTGATTGGGGAATTGATATTCCTATCGAAGGATATACAGATAAAAAAGTTTATGTATGGATTGAAGCAGTTCTTGGCTATATATCAGCAGGAAAAAACTATTGTGAACAACATGGATTAGATTGGAATGAATTTTACAAAGGCACAAATGTAAAATCTTATTTTGTTCATGGTAAAGACAATATCCCATTCCATACAATTATCTATCCGGCATTATTACTTTCATTAAATGATGGATATCATCTTCCTGATTACATGATTTCAAGTGAATATCTTAATGTGAATGACAAAAAGATTTCAAAAAGTCAAGCAAATGGTGTAACTGCTAGAGAACTTATTGACAAATACAGTTCTGATACTATCAGATATTGTATGATTGTTCAAGCTCCTGAGCAAAAAGATTCCAATTTCAATTATGAATTGGTAACACAACTTCACAATAAGAAATTGGTAGGTGAATACGGTAATTTTGTTAATCGTAACTTAGCGTTTTTGACGAAGAAATTCAATGGCGTTATACCAAATGGGACTGTAGATGAACATGTAAAAACTTGCATCATGAACACTTATAATGCAGTTGGCACTTTAATTACAAATGGCGAACTTAAAACTGCTATGACTAGAATTCAGGACTTAGTTCAATTTGCAAATAAGTATTATGATGATAATAAACCTTGGATTTCTGTAAAGAATGATATTGCTAGCTTTAACAATATTACTCTTACTTGCCTTGAGCTTATCGTCAATATTGCTAATTTATATGAACCTTTTATTCCTGAGTCTTCTAAAAAAGTATTTAGCTTTTTTGATAAAGCAAACTGCAATTGGGAGTATATTTCTGTTCAGCCTTTAACTGTTCTTCAAAATGTTTCTGTTCTTTTTGACAGAGTATAAAGTATATTTTCCCCTCTGGCGCTTCCAGAGGGGTTAAGTTATATTTTTTTCTCCAAGCTCTTTCCACATTAAATTAAAGTATTTACTAAATTTAGGATTTTCTCTACAATTTAAAGGTGTTCTATTTTCCATTTCAAAGTCTATTTTGTGTATTGTTTTTACAGTTGCAGGTCTTTCTGATAATACTATTACTCTATCTGACATACTTATTGCTTCTGATATATCATGAGTCACCATTAAAGCAGTAATATTCTCAGCTTTTAGAATCTTAAAAATATCTTCTGTAACCATTAATCTTGTTTGATAATCTAAAGCAGAAAATGCTTCATCTAATAATAAAATTTTAGGACGAATTGCAAGAGTTCTAATAAGTGCAACTCTTTGTCTCATTCCTCCTGATAATTGAGCTGGATATTTTTCTTTAAACTCATATAGTCCATATTTTTTTAATAATTTTTCTACATATTCTCTATTTTCTGATGTATTTTCTTTTTGAATTTCCAGTCCTAGTAACACATTTTTATATATTGTTCTCCATTCCAGAAGATTGTCTTTTTGCAACATATATCCTATCTTACCATCTATATAAATTTCTCCTGAACTTTTATTTTCAAGTCCTGAAATTATTGATAACAACGTGGATTTTCCACAGCCACTTGGGCCTATTATGCTTATGTATTCTCCTTCTTTTATGTCAAAGCTTATATTCTTTAAAGCTTCTATTTCACCATTTTTTGCTTGATATGTTTTACAAATGTTTTTTACTTCTAATATTTTTTTCATATTCGGTACCTCCCATTTATATATTCTATGAAAAAAATAAGAATACGCCACATATGACGCATTCATCTAAATTACTTTGATATTAAATTACAAACTAAATTACTAATTTCTGTTGGATTTTCAATAGGTAAGCCTTCGATTAATCTAGCTTGAGCATATAAAACTTTAGTATATTCTTTAAGTTCATCTTTATTATTTTCATACAAATCTTTGATTTTTTGAGCAATTGGATGGTTCTCGTTAATCTCTAATATAGTTTGAGCCTTAATTTTTTCTTCATTATTAGGCATAGAATTTATGACTTTTTCCATTTTAACTGAAATTGCTCCTTCACTTGTCAAACATACTGGATGATTTTTTAATTTGTGTGTATACCTTACTTTATCAACTTCTTCTCCTACCGCTTCTTTCATAAGTTCAAACATATCTTTATTTTCATCATTTACTTTTTGAAGTTCTTCTTTTTCTTCTTTTGTTTCCAAATCAATATCATCTGCACATACATTTGCGAATTTCTTTTCTTTATATTCTTGTAATACCTGTATTACAAATTCATCAACATTTTCAGTTAAATACAATATCTCATATCCTTTGTCTTTTACTCCCTCAACTTGTGGTAACATATCAATTTTGTCAATAGATTCCCCAGAAGCATAATAGATACTTGCTTGTCCTTCTTTCATTCTAGAAACATATTCATCTAAAGTTACAAGTTTCTTTTCTGATGAAGAATAGAACATTAATAAATCTTTTAATTTGTCTTTGTTCATTCCATAATTATCATAAGTTCCGTATTTTAACTGCATACCAAATGTATTAAAGAATTTTTCATATTCTTCTCTTTCAGTTTTCAACATATTTTGTAATTCTGATTTTATCTTATTTTCAAGATTTTTAGCTATGATTCTTAATTGTCTATCATGTTGTAACATTTCTCTTGAAATATTCAAAGATAAGTCTGGACTATCTACTAATCCTTTTATAAATCCAAAATAATCAGGTAATAACTCACTACATCTATCCATTATAAGTACACCATTTGAATATAATTGAAGTCCTTTTTCATATTCTTGTGAATAGTAATCATATGGCAAATGTGATGGGATATATAATAATGCATTGTATGTAAATTGACCTTCTACTGATGAATGTATTACTTTAAATTTTTCTGTATAGAAACTATTATATTCTTCTTTTGTCACTTTGCTTTTTTCTTTTTTCCAGATTGGAATCATACTATTTATAGTTTCTGTTTCTATTTCTGTTTCATATTCATTTTCTGTTCCTTCTTTTTTGTGTTGATGTTCTATGTCCATTTTTATTGGATATCTAATATAGTCTGAATATCTTTTAATTAATCCTTGTATTTTGTATTGTTCTAAGAATTCACTATATTTTTCATCTTCATTATCTTCTTTTATGTGCAATGTTATTGTTGTACCAATATCTTCTTTTTCACATGGTTCTATTGTGTATCCTTCTGCCCCTGTTGATTCCCATTTATGCGCTTGTACTTCATCTACTGACTTACTTTCTACAGTTACTTTATCACTTACCATAAATGCTGAATAAAATCCTACTCCAAATTGTCCTATTATATCAATATCTTCTTTTTTCTCATTTGCTTCTTTAAATGCTAATGATCCGCTTTGTGCAATTGTTCCTAAATTGTTTTCAAGTTCTTGTTCTGTCATTCCACATCCATTATCTTTTATGATAATTTGTCTTTTATCTTTGTCTACTTCTATTTTGATTTCTAGTTTTGATGTATCAATATCTAAATTTTGATCTGTTAATGAACGATATGCTAATTTATCTATTGCATCACTTGCATTTGAAATCAACTCTCTTAAAAAAATCTCCTTATTTGTATAAATTGAATTTATCATTAAATCTAGTAGTCTTTTTGACTCTGCTTTAAATTGTTTTGTTTCCATATTAAAACACTCTCCTTTGATATTGCTATTATATATCTATATTTTAGCAATGTCAATAAAAGAGTGCTAATTTTTACAAATTTTTCACATTTATAATCCCATAACAGCTGTCGCGATATTAAAATACACTAATACTGAAAGAATATCAACAATAGTAGTAATTAAAGGTGCTGCCATTATTGCAGGATCTAATTTTAGTTTTTTAGCAAGTAATGGTAATAAGCATCCAATTGACTTAGACAATATAACTGTAACAGTTATACTTAATCCAACTGTACAGGCAAGTTGTAAATTTTTATATTGTATAAAAATTCTTAATCCGTTAATTAAAGTTAACGATATTCCAACTATTACTGCTATTCTTATTTCTTTCCATAAAATTTTAAATACATCTTTTACTTCAAGTTCATCTGTTGCAAGACCTCTTATTATTAATGTTGAACTTTGTGAACCACAATTTCCACCTGTATCCATTAACATTGGTATAAATGCTACTAATAATGGTACGGCAGCAAATGCATTTTCATAATTTGTTATAATTGTTCCTGTTATTGCTGATGAAAGCATTAAAATTAATAACCATACAATTCTATTTTTAGCATGCTTAAATACTGATGTTTCAAAATAACTTTCTTCTGTTGGTGCCATAGCAGCCATTTTTTCGAAATCTTCTTCTGCTTCATCTTGTAATACATTAATTGCATCATCAACTGTTACGATGCCTACTAATCTATTTTCATTATCTACTACTGGTAGTGCATATAAATCATATTTATCAAATTTCTTTGCTACTTCTTCTTTATCTTCTAATGTATTTACAGATATTATATTTGTTTCCATATTATCTGCTATTAAGCTTTCTTCTTTTGCTAATATCAACTCTTTAATACTTATAATTCCTTGAAGTTTTCTGTTTTGGTCTAGTACATAACATGTATATATTGTTTCAGAGTCTGTACCTATTTGACGTATTCTATCAAGAGCTTGCTCTATTGTCATGTTTTCTTTTAAATCTATAAATTCTGTTGTCATTATACTTCCAGCACTGTCTTCTGGATATTTTAATAATTCATTTATAACTTTTCTATCATTTTTATCAACGTTTCGCAAAATTCTTGTTACTACATTTGATGGCATTTCTTCTATTAAGTCGACCGTATCATCCATGAATAATTCATCAAGCACATTTTTTAATTCTGTGTCTGTTAAATCTTTAATTAGTTTTTCTCTCATATCTGTTTCCATGTATGAAAATGTCATACCTGCTTTTTCTTTTGATAATAACCTAAATATTATAACTGCTTGTTCTTTATCAAGTTCATCTAATATCGTCGATATATCTGCACTTTTCATTTCTTTAAGTTCTTCTTTTAGTTTCGTAAATTGTTTTTTTTCAATTAATTCTTTTATTTCTTCAATATTCATTTTACCATTCCCCCCTTTACTACAGTCCCATAATATGTGTTGCAACTTGGAAATACACCAATATTGAGCACACATCAACAACCGTTGTAATTAACGGAGCTGCCATTATTGCAGGGTCTAATTTTAGTCTTTTAGCTAGTAAAGGTAAAGTACAGCCTATTATTTTAGATACAACTACAGTTGCTATTAATGTTATTCCTAAAACAATTGCAAGCTGGATATTTTGATATTGAATCATTATTCTTACTGTATCTACAATTGCAAGAGCAATGCCAACTAGAATAGCTACTCTGATTTCTTTCCAAAGTACTTTAAATACATCTTTTAGTTTTATTTCATCTGTTGCAAGTCCACGAATTATTAGTGTTGAACTTTGTGAACCACAATTTCCTCCTGTTCCCATTATCATTGGAATAAATGCAACTAATATTGGAACTGCTGCAAATGCATTTTCGTATTGTGTTAATATATTACCTGTAAATGCTGCTGATAACATTAATATTAACAACCATAAGATTCTACTTTTAGCATGTTTAAGTACTGACATTTGAAAATATCCTTCTTCTGTTGGTGTTATAGCAGCCATTTTCTCAAAATCTTCTTCAACTTCATCTTGTATTACGTTTATAGCATCATCAACTGTAACTATTCCAACTAACCTATTTTCATAGTCAACAACAGGTAATGCATAGAAATCATATTTATCAAATTTTTTTGCAACCTCTTCTTGATCTTCCACTGTATTTACAGATATTATGTTTGTTTCCATTAGACTTCCAATTTGTGTCTCTTTTTTACTTAATAAAATGTCTTTGATATTTATAATTCCTTTTAAGATTCTTTGCTCATCTAGAACATAACATGTATATATTGTTTCTGAATCTGTTGCTATTTTTCTTATTCTTTTTAATGCTTCTTCAGCAGTCATATTTTCTTTTAAGTCTATAAATTCAGTAGTCATTATACTTCCAGCACTATCTTCTGGATATTTTAATAATTCATTTACTATTTTTCTATCTTCCTTCGAAATTGCTTTCAATATCTTTGGAACAATATTTGATGGCATTTCTTCTATTAAATCAACTGTGTCGTCCATAAATAATTCATCTAGTACACCTTTTAATTCAGCGTCTGTTAAATCTTGAATTAGTTTTTGTCTCATGTCTGATTCCATATGTGAAAATGTCATTCCTGCTTTTTCTTTTGGTAATAATCTAAATACAATTATTACACTTTCTTTGTCTTCTAGCTCATCTAATATTTCTGAAATGTCTGCACTGTTCATTCCTTGAAGTTTATTTTTCAATACTGTGAATTTTTTTGTTTCTACTAATCTTTTTATTTCTTCTATTTCCATTTCTTTCCCCCTCTTAATTTTTTAGAAATGGATTAAAAGATAACATATTAAAAAATGAGCAAAGAACTTTTCCTCACCTTTTGGTATGTTATATTTTTATCCATTTTCAGCTTTGGATTTTCTTTCGGTCCTTCACTCATTTTTCTCACACTCCTTATATATTTTTATTTTCTACCTATATAATAATTCTTCTTACCTCTTTTGATTATTATGTATGTGTTATCTATAAACATATTATCATTTATCATTGTTGCTACATCTGTAATTTTTTCTCCATTAATTGAAACAGCCCCACTTTGTGTAAATTCTCTTGCCTCTCTTTTACTAGAAGCTGCTCCAACTTTTACTAGCATATCAACTAAGCTTATATTGCTTTCTACATCTTTTATATCTTGCTCATCAAACAAGTCTGAAATATCTTGTTTTGTCAAGTTTTTAAACTCATTATTGAATAAACTTTGAGCTAGTTTTTCTGCTCTTTCATATTCTTCTTTTCCATGTAAAAATGTTATAATTTCTCTTGCTAATGCTTTGTGTGCTTCTCTTAATTCTGGATGTTCTACATTTTTCTTTGCATATTCTTCAATTTCTTCTTTTGATAAAAATGTATATATTTTTAAGTAGTCAATTACCATACTGTCTTCTACATTTACAAAAAACTGATATAACTTATAACTTGATGTTTTATTTTTGTCTAACCATAATGCATTTCCTTCACTTTTTCCAAATTTCTTTCCTTGTGAATCTGTAACTAATGGCATTGTAAATCCATATACTTCATCACCTGTTGATTTTCTTATTAAATCAATTCCAGCAGTTATATTTCCCCATTGGTCAGAACCTGCACATTGTAAATCTACACCATTAAATTCGTGCAAATGTTTAAAGTCTAGTGCTTGTAATATCATATATGAAAATTCTGTATATGTAATTCCAGATTCAAGTCTTCTTCTTATTATATCTTTATCTAACATATAATTTACATTAAAATATTTTCCGTAATCTCTTAGAAAATCAATTACATTTATATCTTCGTACCAATCATTATTATTTACAACTTCAAACCCAAATATTTTTTCTACTTGTGCTTTTAAACATTCAAAATTATGCCTTACTTGTTCTTTACTTATCATAGCTCTTTCTGTTGTTGGCCTCGGATCTCCTATCATTCCTGTTCCACCACCAACTAAAAGTATTGGGTGATGCCCTGCCTCTTTTAATCTTTTTGATATTAAAAAACTTGATAAGTGCCCAACATGTAAACTATCTGCTGTTGGGTCTGTTCCTATATAAAATGTTAATTCACCTTTATTTAATTTTTCTTCTAATTCTGGACTTGATATATCTTTTATTAGTCCTCTCCATTTTAATTCTTCTACTAGTGTCATATTAGCTCCTTTCAAACTCGTAAAATCTTTACATATTATAACATATTCACTTTATTTTTACAATTATTTTTTTCTTTTTTGACAAACAATGTTTCATGTTGAATGGAAAAAAGGACCTTTATTAAAAGTCCTTCCTCCGTTTGGCATTACAATTTGGCTAACATTTTTTTGGTCTGCTTTACCATTTCTTCTACCTTTTTTAGCTGATATGCATTCATTTCGTCTTCTTCAAGCCAATTTTCACCTAATTCTATAAGCTGATTTCCTGCTGTTCTTATAGCTTTTTCAAAGTTTTTTACTTTTTCATCATTTTTAAATTTTTTTTCAAATGCACTTTTCTTTGAATATGCATCTTTAAAACTCTGAAATGAATTTTTGAAAATCCAGAATCTTTTTTTCATTTTTGTTTGTCTTATAATGAACATTCCTAATAATGCAAAATCGCTAATCATACTTGCAGAATAATTTAATACTAAAATTTCATTTTCTTTGTAAGTATTAATCATTTTTTTGCTTATCAGCATATACAAATAGCTTAAAATAATAGCGGCTAACCATAAGTTTCTTTTAGACATTTTTTTCATAAGTTCTCATCCGTTCCCAAGCTCTCTAGTATTTTTCTTGTTTCTACTACCATCTCGTTGATGCTGTCATTTCTTCTTGTTCCAAACCTGGATGTTGAAATGAACTCAAAACCCATTTCTAACAAATAATTTGCTATCTGTGAGATTTCATCTTCAATACCTGTAATTTTCTCGGTTTCATTTCTGAAATATGCATCAGACCATTTTCTCTGCAGGTCTTTCAGTTTTTTGAAGCCAATTTCATATTCCCGGAAGTCTCTGCTGTCCATAATTGCTGCCATTATAAAGGCCATTACCTCTATAGTAGCTAGTATGTAGCATATACTCATAAATCCAGTCATTGAGGAACTCATGCTACCTCCTACTGAAAATTTTCTGGTTAAGTCTAAAATACTCAGACACGCCAGAATAAACAGTGCTTTTACCAAATTCTCTTTTCTTGCCATTTTGTTTTCCTCCTTAAAAATTTTTTTACTTTGCGGCATGTACTCCGATGAAAAATGGAGTTTTATTGGTAACATAATAATTATAACATATATAGGCTTTATTTGGCAAGCCTTTTTTTTCAGTTTGGATGCAACTTTTAGAAATTTAAACCTCTACAAATTCCATTTTCACTTTAAATAAGTCTCCATCTAGTGTCAATTCAAATTTTCCATTCTGTAACTCTGTTAAATTCTGTGCAATAGAAATTCCAAGTCCGCTTCCTTCTGTTGTTCTGGATTTATCTCCTCTAACAAACCTTTGCATTAGTTCCTCTGCTGAAATATTGAGTCTATCTTTAGAAATATTTTTTATTTCTATACTCAAATTTTGCACATCTGAAAACGCTTTTTTTCCGTTCCTTTTTACATCAATATATACTCGTGAATTCTCTAATGCATATTTCGAAATATTGCTATACAAGTTTTCTATTATTCTATACATATATCTACTATCTGCCATAATATTTATTTCATCATCAGCAGAATTAACTATAACTTCTAATTTATGTTTTTTGAATTTATCTTCAAATTCTCCTGTTGCCTGCTTTATAAGCTCTACTACATTAATTTTTTCAAGCTTTAAAGATATATTACCTGTTGATATTTTAGAAGCTTCTACTAAATCTTCTGTGAGTTTTTTTAATCTTTGTGACTTATTATCTAATATTTCTATATATTCCTCAGCTTTTGAATTTTGAATATTTTCTTGCTTTAATAAATCAACATAGTTAATTATAGAAGTTAATGGTGTTTTAATATCATGTGAAACATTTGTAATTAGTTCAGCTTTCATTCTTTCACTTTTCATTCTTCCCTGAACAGCATTTTCAAATCCATTTGAAATATCATTTAGATATGTTACAGAACTTTTGAATAGCATTGAAAATTCATTTTGGTTCAATTCATTTTTATTATTTCCGTCATATATCTCTTTTAGTTTGTTTTCTATTTGCGAATATTCTTTTGAAATTTTTATAACTTTATATATACAAAAACACAAAAATGCAACCACTACTAGCGGAAATGTCCTACTGTTTTCAAATATTAAAGCAATTACTATCCATAAGAAAATCATTATACTAGCAGAAATTATAACCTTTGATGTTGTTTTGGCTGAATATGTAATTGTTTTCCATATGTCTTTTATCTTGTTAACTATTTTTTTGCAAATTTGTAACCACCATATAAAAATCTTGCCTATTATAGATGTTCTAAGAAATTGTTTTGCTTTTATTCTTTTTATTATAGTTGTCATAGTTATTACTGAACATATATATATTACAAAATATGCAGTTATCGCAATTGAGATTATCGCATCATAATTATTTTCAGCAACTTCTAACATTACAAATGGTATACAACTTATTAACATTGCAAAAAATATAACTATTTCTATTGGAATATTGTCAAAGCTGTTCATTTCAACTTTTTTAACTTCATCACTATGTCCAACAGAAATTACTAAATATATAATAAGTAGTATTGTTAATATTGAACTAGCTGGAAAAATCACATATGCATTATCATT
>ERZ835109.2688-NODE-2688-length-10846-cov-1.975721_pt1 | contig 10846 bp, 6 predicted proteins | sample MGYA00519946_ERZ835109 | MGnify/ENA primary metagenome ERZ835109 (study PRJEB31850, sample SAMEA3708771) | human gut metagenome | biome: human gut; feature: human-associated habitat; material: faeces | place: China | collected 2014 ...
AGATGCTGGAGGTGCGAACGGTGAACACGAGGTTGTACAGTTCATGGATAAAAGGACGTTTTTCGTTCGCGAGTGAGGATTTGGAAGGGGTTATGCGAACATTATCGCGTTGGTATAACGTGGAGTATGTTTTCTCGAATGTCTCGATGAAGGATAAACGTTTCACGGGAACTATACCGAAATACACGGAGATCACTCAAGCGTTGAAGATGATAGAGATGACTTCCGACGTGCAATTCAAAATACGGGGAACGACGATTATTATACAATAAAAAAACAGGAAGTGCGGCTAACACGTCCTGTCTTAAGTGAGAAATTGATTTTACCACAAACAATTTAACATTACAAAGTTATGAAAAAAAAACCGAATGTAAGAGCGGGGGAACCTGCTTTTAGGAAAATTTGTACAGTTATGAAACTATGTCTTGTTCTATCTTTACTGGCGGTATTGTCCGTGTCTGCACGCGGTGTGGCGCAGAACGTGAAACTGTCTATGGAGAAAAAGTCCGTGAGTTTATTGAATGTGTTGAATGAACTTGGGGAGAAGTCCGGTTATGAGTTTTTCTACAATGATGACGAAGTTACCGGGGTAAAGGTGTCCGTGTCCGCGAAGGATGCGACGGTGCAGGAGATTCTGGACCAAGTTTTGAAAGGAACGTCATTGACTTATCACATCGTGGATGACGTGTTTATTATTACCCCGAAGAAAGCCACGGATGAGAAAAAGAATGTATGGCGGATTTCCGGGTTGGTGAAGGATAATAAAGGAGAGCTTCTGCCCGGGGTGACGGTGGGGATAAAGGGTACGCAGACCGGAACGGCGACAGATGCGAACGGAAAGTTCAAAATAGAGTTTTTGGATGCTGAAAAGAAATCCGTTACGCTGGTATTCTCTTTTATCGGAATGGTCACTCAGGAACGGGAGATAAAAGAGTACGTGAAGGAGGGACTTGAAATCGTCATGCAACCGGACGAGGAAGAACTGGAGGAAGTTATTATTACCGGTATGGGGAATAAGGCTAAAAGCAGTTTCACGGGTTCGGCAACTGTCGTTAGCCGTAAGCAGTTGATGAGCGTGGGGACAAAGAGTTTGTTACAGAGTTTGGCGGCTTTTGTTCCGGGGCTGCAAATCGTGAAGAATAATGATATGGGGTCAGACCCGAACACGAGACCGGAGATTCTGATTCGCGGTCGAAGCAGTTTCGAGGGCTCTTCCAATGTACCGACCTTTATCGTGGATGGGGCTGAGGTCGATTTGGATTATGTTTTTGATATGGATATGAATGACGTGGAAACGGTGACCGTGTTGAAAGATGCTTCGGCTTCCGCGTTATACGGTTCTAAAGCGGCAAAAGGCGTGGTGGTTATCACGACAAGACCTTTGCGTGCCGGAAAGTTGAGGGTTTCTTACAGCGGAACTTTACGGACTTCGATACCGGATGTGCGGGATTATGATTTGTTGAACGCGGCGGAAAAATTGGAGTACGAGCGTTTGGCAGGGGTGTATGATGATAGTGGAAAATCGCAATACGAGAAAGATATTGAGTATAATGAAAAATTCAAGCGGGTACGGGAAGGTGTGAATACGGACTGGTTGTCCAAACCGTTACGTAATTCTGTTTCACAGAATCATAATTTGAATGTTGCCGGGGGGGATGATTATATCCGTTATACTCTGGGGGCCCGTTACGGTTCGGAACAGGGGGTGATGAAAAAATCAAAACGTGATCGTTATTCTTTGAACTTCAGGTTGTCGTATAATAAACAGGATAAGGTTTACGTGTCGAACACGACGACGATTACCTCGGTGAATAGCGAGGAATCACCTTACGGCACTTTTAATAAATATGTCGAGTTGAACCCGTATGATCGGGCTTATAATTTGGATGGAACGTTGAATAAGGTGTTGAGTTTTGGTGTTTCCAATCCGTTGTTCGAGGCGACGCTGGGTAGTTATGATCGAAGTGAACAATTTTATTTGAATAATGTGCTTGATTTGCGTGTAGAGGTGTTGCCGGGTTTTCGGGTGGAAGGTTTTTTCTCGCTGAATAAGTCAAAAGATGATACGGAGAAATTTACTTCTCCGGAGTCGTACGAGTTCAGGAATAAGGATGCTTCGGAATCCGGGAGAATAGAGGTGTCGAATAATAAAGCGATGACTTATGAAGGGCGTGTTACTCTGTCTTATAATAAGATGTTCGGGACGGGAACATTGTTGAACGCGATGGGGGGCGGGAATGTACAGTCCTCGGAAAGGAACGGTAATGGTTACGCGGGGGTGGGACTTTATTCGGATAAGCTGGGACATCCCGCTTTTGCCACAAGGTATCCGGAAGGTGCGACCCCGAGCGGAAGTCAGGATTTGGAACGTTCCATGGGATTGTTCCTGAACGCTAACGTGATTTATGATGACCGTTATTTTGCTGATGCTTCTATTCGATACGAGGGGTCTTCCAAATTCGGAGAGGATCAGCGTTTCACTCCTTTCTGGAGTTTGGGATTAGGATGGAATATTCATAAAGAGAAATTTTTGAATATGTCTTCGACGGATAGGATTAAGTTGCGCGGGAGTTTGGGATACACGGGTAACGCTTCTTTTTCTCCCTATCAGGCAATGACAACGTATAAATATGATGCAGGTTTGGATTATGATAAGGGGATAGGGGCGATTCCCATGGCTATCGGCAATCCGGATTTGAAGTGGGAGAGGGCGTTGACTTATAATGTCGGGTTGGATGTCGTTTTGTTTAAGAACCGGTTGGATTTCACGTTGGAATATTATAGCAAGACAACGGATAATTTGCTGTTGGATGTGGCGAAAGCTCCTTCCGTGGGAACGACCACGGCAAAAGAGAATATGGGTAAATTGTTGAATACCGGTATCGAGTTCCAGACCCGGGTGGTTGCGGTTTCCAATAAAAGTTGGAATTGGTCGCTATCGTTGAATATGCAGCATAACGAGAATAAAATTAAAAAGATCAGTAATGCCTTGGAGAAGATGAACGAGGAGTTGAATACGGCGGAGGGGACGTTGTTGCCACCCCCTGTTTACGTGGAAGGAGAGTCATTGAGTGCCGTGAAGGCCGTGAAATCCGGGGGTATTGATCCGGCTACCGGGCAGGAGGTTTTTATTGATCGGTTTGGTGTCCCGACTTTTATTTATAATTATTGGGATAAGCGGACGTACGGGGATTCGGACCCAACGGTGTCCGGGACGTTGGGTACCTATTTGACGTTTAAAGGTTTCGCTTTGAATATGTTGTTTAATTACGAGTTGGGTGCGACGGTTTATAACCAGACGTTGGTTACCCGGGTGGAAGGAGCCAATCCGCAACGTAATGCGGATAAACGAGTGTTCCATAGTCGTTGGAAAAAGGTGGGTGATCGGGTGAAATACAAGAATATTGCAGATCAGACAACTCCTGATATTACCAGCCGTTTTGTTCGGGACGAGTATATGGTTAATATGCAGAGTTTGAGCCTTTCATACGATTTTACCCCGGAGATTTGTCAAAAACTTTATTTAAGCCGTTTGAGGGTGGAGTTTTTGATGAATGATGTGTTCCGGGCTTCAACGATCAAGCAGGAACGAGGGTTCTCGTACCCTTTTGCCCGGAGTTTCGAATTTTCGCTTAGTGCAGCATTTTGATACGAACTACTAAAACGAATAATATGAAAAATAGAAGATATATTTGGATGGCAATGCTGGTACTGTTCTCTTTGGGCAGTTGTAACAGCTTTTTGGATATCAAGCCGGAGGGTGAGCTAGTGCAGGATGAACAATTTAAAGATGTGCAGGGATACCGGGACGCAATGTACGGGATCTACGCGTCTATGGCACAGGGGGAGTTGTACGGGATGATGATGAATTGGGGATTGGTAGATGTTCTTGCCCAGCAGTTCGGAGATGAATACGGGTTGTTTGCTGATGCGAGCGAGGGGTGGACCGCTAGTAAATATGCTTATATTAAGTATGCCTCGGTTTATAATTATAAGGATCAGCGGATGGAAAAGCAGATAGAATCTATCTGGACGAAGTTGTATGAGAGTATTTCTTATGTGAATAATGTGATTGTCAATGTAGATCATGAGGCTTTAAATAAGGATCCAGACTTGAAATTAATCAAGGGTGAGGCCTATGCGGTAAGAGCTTTTTTACATTTCGAGGAGATGCGTCTGTTCTGTGATAATTACCGGATGAATCCCGACGCGGGTGGTGTTCCTTATGCCTATACTTTTGATTTAAGTAGTAAAAAAGTATACACGTTGGCGCAATGTTATGACAATGTATTGGCGGATTTGAGTGAGGCTGCCCGTAGTTTAGCCGGGGATGGCGATATTTATAATACGACAACAGTAGATTCGTATCGTAGAAAACGTTATTCACATTGTAATTTGTACGCCGCATGGGCGATTAAGGCCAGGGTATTTTATACCAAAGGGGATTTGGATAGTGCCGCTTATTATGCTGAAAAGGTGATTGCTTCCCCGGGAGTGGGCTTGACGGAACGACAGAACTTTGAGCATGTAAAACGCTACGGTACGCACACGGAATTAATTTGGGGGTTATTTACCAACAAGATGTACACGGATTATAAAGAATTGTTCTTGCAGAGTGCCGTTACCTTGAATGCAACGTTGCGGGCGGATATAAAGGCTTTATATGAGGTGTCGCAATTCACGGCAGATAGTAAGGATTTGCGTTACACGAGTTTTTTTCAGGATAAAGGGTACGAGGGGCATTTCTTTATTCGATTATTAAGCCCGACGGAAGGGGCGAGTAATAAGCCGACACAGTATTTTAACGGAACTTGTCTGGTACGTTTGCCTGAAATGTACTATATTTTAGCTGAGGCTAATTATTCGAAAGATAAAGAGAAGGCTCTTGGTTATTTGAACGCGGTTCGCGGTAGCCGGGGATTGGCTGACATTGAAGCTTCGTTGGTGGATTCTCAAGATAAATTTCTGAAGGAGATGACGAGGGAACGCACGAGGGAATTTTACGGGGAAGGGCAGATGTTCAGTTTTTACAAGTGTCATAATTTGGGTTTTCGAGATTTTCTGGATAAAGTGGATGTGGTTCCGTCTAAAGATGTATTCGTTCTCCCGTGGCCCAAGTCCGAACAGGAGTATGGAGTTACTAACCAATAAAATGTAAAGAGATGAGAAAGTTATATATATTGTTGATTGTGTTTACAGTCTCTCTGTTTATAGGGTGTGATGAAAATGGAGAGAGCGGGTATTATGAGGATAAAGACCGGATTTATTTTGTGAAGGACAGTCTTGTTTGCCGGTTGGGGGAGATGCAGATGGATGTGGAAACTTACACGGTGAAGGTTCCGGTGAAGGTGTTGGGGCAACCTCTCGGGGAGAATCGAATGTTTAAAATAAACGTGAATCAAGAGTTGACAACAGCCCCGGGAGATTCTTATACTTCATTGTCGACAGAATTTGTGGTGGACAAGGATTCCGTGAACGCGTATATCCCGATAGAATTGTTGAGGAGTAGGATAGACCCGATGGTGGACACGGTGTACCGGATCGTGTTGGATCTGGAGGCAAATGATATGTTTGGGTTAGGGGTACAGGAAAAATTACAAAGTAAGGTTGTGTTTAGTAATTATTTGCAGGAACCTGATTGGTGGTATGCTTTAGAGGCTATGTACTGGGGAGCTTATAGACCGGAGAAGTACCAGAAGATGATGGAGTTCTGGGGAGGAGCGATAAGTTTTGAAGATTACATGAATAGTATGATTAAAGTGATTCTGTGTGGGAAAAAGATGTATGATTACTTTAAGTTGCATCCCGAGTATGGCATGGAATTTCCCGAATCGGCACCATGGCCTTACGAGTAGTAGATTTTTAATGGATTAAAAAGCGAGATAGATGAAACAATTGATATTAATAGCAGGTGTGTTGTTTTCGTTGATAGGTTGTTTGGACGATCAGACGAAAATGGGTGAAAATGCCATTTCTTACTTGTCGTTTAAGACGGAGTTGGATATGTTGTATTATGCGGAAAGAAACGTGGAATTCGAAATTGAAGCCCCGGAAACGAAACAGGAAAGTCAGGATAAGGCTTTATCGTATGAATGGCAGATCAATTATGAGGTAGTTTCAACAGAGCGAGTTTTGACGTATGCTTATGATAGTTGCGGACTTTTTCCTTGCCGTTTGAAGGTTTATAATGAGGATGGAGCTATTTTCAAGGAGTTTAAATTGCGAGTACCTAATCCTTATGACGAAGGTCTTTTGCTTTTCAGTAAATATGACGGGCATTCGATAATTTCTTTCCGTAATGATAACTGGCCGGAGAGAGGGTTTGAAAAAGATGTGTATGCGTTGAATAATGCGGGGATACCTTTGGGAACTGAGCCGGTAGCTATAGTTTGCTCTCCAACGGAATATTATACCCCTTATATTTATCTTGTTACAGAGAATCCTTTCCGTTTTTTGAAATTGGATTATTATACGATGCAGGTGCTGGAAGAGATCGCTTACCCGGAAGAGGGGGTGGATCGGATACTGGAAAAAGATCATAATTTGTATATTATGACTGATGGAAAAACATTGGATTATGATTGTCATAACGCTTATTTCCGGAATAATTTTCAACAGGGGTTAACGGGAAAATATGGAAGTTTCCCGGATGCTGAGTTGTCTGATCGAGTGGTTGTTTATGGAGAAAAGTATCATAGGTATTTGTTGGCATTTGACATGAAGAATCAAGTTTTATTTAGTGCGAATGATGTCTTGCCTCATCCGATCAAGGACGGAGATGAAGTGGTTGAAGTGGATAGAATATATGGAATGCTTCTTGGGGTAAGCGAAGAAGATATACTTATTCTGTTGGAAGATAAGAATGGACAAAATCAGGTGGTATATCTGAATATATCCGAGCAATATGTTAAAAATCCAAAAGTTACGGTTTTTGAATTTAAATCGGTATATCCGGCGGCAGCGGAAATAAATGGCCAAAGTGTGTTTGCATCAAGCACGAAAGAGAATATTTTGTATTATTCGGTTGGAAACGAGATTTATCGCTATAATTATTTGTCTGCGGGAAATTTCCCGACGCAATCGGATTATACCGTGGGAGTTTCCGGTAGTTTGATCAAAAAAATGATATTAAATGAGGATAAATCAGAATTGTATGTGGCAGTAGATGCCCCGAACGGAGAGTATCGAGGAGCTGTTTATTGTTATGATGTTGAGACGAAAGGGTTGAAATGGAAAGAAGAAGGAGTTGCCGGGGAGATCGTGGAAATGTTGTATAAACCCAGGAATCGTAGCTATAACGAAAACTGATTGTTAATTCAAAATTATTGAAAGGATGTTGACGGATAAGTCTATTCGTCGGGTAAACTATTATATAAATCATTGTATGGAACAATCAATTTTAAAGGTGGAAAACCTGTCGCATCGCTATAGTGTGCAGTGGGCGATACGGGATATTAATTTTGAAATTACTCAAAATGGTGTTTACGGTTTACTCGGCTCTAACGGGGCCGGTAAATCTACCACCATGAATATTATTTGCGGAGTGTTGAAACAAACTGAAGGTAACGTGTTTATCAAGGGAATTGATATGCGGGATAATCCGGTGGAAGCGAAAAGGCATATCGGTTTCTTGCCTCAAAAACCTCCTTTACACACGGATTTGACGGTGGAGGAATACCTGACTTATTGTGCCCGGTTACGCCAGATTGCCCGGGCGGAGGAAGGAAAGGTCGTGGATGAGGTGCTGGCACGTTGCGGTATTTCTCATTTTAGAAAAAGGCTGATTCATAATTTGTCTGGTGGTTACCAGCAGCGGGTGGGTATTGCTCAAGCGATTATCCATCGTCCGGATTTCGTGGTACTGGATGAGCCGACAAACGGGTTGGACCCGAATCAGATTTTAGAGATCCGGCACTTGATTAAAGCGATTGCCGAAGAATGTACGGTCGTTTTGTCTACTCATATTCTTTCGGAGGTACAGGCAACCTGTAATTATATACGGATGATCGGGCAGGGGACTTTGGTTTTTTCCGGTACAGTGGATGAGTTTGATAACTATATTTTACCGAACACGGTGTTTGCCACGTTGGTAGCAGCTCCACCGATAGAGGAATTAAAGCAGCTCCCCGGGGTGGTTGACGTGGATGAATTGGGAGGATCGAATTATCGGTTACGGTTTTCTGACTCACCTCAAGAAATGATCGAGAGAGTGGTGCAGACCAGTGTTGCGAAAGATTGGCGACTGACTGAAGTCCGGCTGGAGAAAAGTTCTTTGGATGATATTTTTGCCGAGTTGTCTAAAATCAAGAAATAATAAAATAGGATAGTATGAGAAATATATATGATATAGCGCGCGCTGAGTTGCAATCTTTATTCTATTCTCCCATCGCGTGGTTGATATTGATTATTTTCACGTTCCAGAGTGCCGGAATTTTCGGGGGACATCTGGCAGGAATGGTTATGGGTAAGGAGTTGGGATACTCTTTGTCGGATTTGACATACAAACTTTTTGTGGATCAATGGAGCGGTGGAATATTTCCAGTAATTCAGGGATATTTGTATTTGTACATTCCTCTGTTGACCATGGGAGTGATGAGCCGGGAGTTGAGCAGTGGTTCCATCAAATTGTTGTATTCTTCACCCGTGACGAACAGACAGATTATTTTTGGTAAGTATTTGTCTATGATGATATACGGATTGGTGATGATGTTCGTGTTGTTAATTTATATTGTCGTGGCCTGGTGTTCCATTAAGGATTTTGACTATCCGATGGTGTTTACCGGATTACTGGGGTTGTATTTGCTGCTTTGTGTTTATGCGGCGGTCGGGTTGTTCATGTCTAGCCTAACTTCGTATCAAGTGGTGGCGGCCATGCTGACCTTGACGATTTTGGGCGTGTTAAATTACGTGGGAAGTATGTGGCAGGATGTTGAGTTCGTACGGGAAATCACTTATTGGCTTTCTATTTCCGGACGGGCGAATGAGTTTATTCGGGGATTGATTTGTAGTGAAGATTTACTGTATTTTATCATCGTGACAGCTATGTTTCTGACTTTAGCGACGATCCGTTTGCAAGCCGCTCGGCAGAAACAACGGTGGACAAAAACATCTGGACAGTATCTAGGGGTGATCATGGTTATTGTGGTATTAGGGTATTTTACTTCTCGTCCGTCTTTGATGACCTACTATGATGCCACCGCTACCAAAAGAAATACTTTAACGGAGCATAGTCAGGAAGTGATCTCCCAATTAAAAGGAGGATTGACCATTACGACCTATGTAAATTTGTTGGATGATAATAATATCTATTGGGGAGTACCTAGCGCTTACAAGTCTGACCAGCAGAATTTCCGTCATTATACTCGTTTCAAACCGGAAATTGAGATGAAATACGTGTATTATTATGATACGCTTCTTGGCGTGGAACCGAGTCGGTATATGCAGACTAAATCGTTGAAAGAACGGGCGCATGAGGCAATGACAATTTACGGGTTGGATTCGACAAAGGTGTTGACTCCGGAACAAATAAGAGCGAAAATTGATTTAGTGAGAGAGGATAATTGGTTTGTGAGAGTGTTGGAACGAGAAAGTGGGGAAAAGACATTTTTACGCATATTCAGAGGAATGGACCGGATGCCGAAGGAGGCCGAGATTACGGCAGCGATGAAGAGGCTGGCCATGAAATTGCCGACCGTGGGAGTTGTAACCGGACATGGAGAACGGAATATCCATCAGACCGGAGATCGAAATTACACGGCTTTCGGGGAAGATCGGCATTTCCGTTATGCGTTGATGAATCAAGGGTTTGATGTAAAAGAGGTTTCTTTGGATAATGAAATACCGGAAGAGATTAATATTTTGCTGCTTGCGGAAATGCGTAGTCCGTTTACACCGGAACAACGGGTGAATTGGGAAAAATATGTTGCCCGGGGAGGGAATTTGATCATCCTGAGTGAACCGAACAGGAGGGATGTTATGGGGCCTGTTTTGGCAGATTTTGGGGTACAGATGGTGCCGGGTATTCTGCATCCGGGTATGTATGAATATGATCTGAGAGCAGAAGTAAACAAATTCCTGATCAGCAAAGGCAGTGAGGAAAATCTGGTTATGATGGGTTCCGCACCGCAGGGAACACCGACACCGAAATTACACAGTTTTTATCAGAACCGTCGCATCGAAGATGGCGATGATCTGGTATTTATGATAGAAGCAAACGGTGGTGGCGGTTATTATGCAGAAATTGTAAGGGGGTTCTGTATCGGACATCAGCCATCCAAGGAACTTCAGTATGCGTGGGATCTGTCCAGAGAACTGCAGGATTTTACGGCAGAACTGGTAAAGCCTGGTTCCGATTGTGCAGAAATGCTGGAAATTTATAACAATAAACTGGTTTCCTATGGATTACAACCAGAGACACGATTGTTTGCACATGGACAGGGCTATGATCTGGTGGAGAGACCGGCTTTCTTCAAGGGTGAGACAATGAAAGTTAAAGAAAATATGTTCTTTGCGATCCATCCTGAAATCAATACCGGAAAAGCATTTGGTAATTATTGTGATCAGTATCTGGTCACAAAAGACGGTGCAGTCAGAGTAGAGACAACACCGCGACAGATTTATGTGATATAAAAACAAAACGTACTACAAGAGAATTTAATTTAGTATCAGAAAATATTGAGGGTACATTTATACTAGAGAAGGAGAAAAATCATGAAAAAAAGAGTCGTAAGCATGTTATTGATCGGTTGTCTGGGAGCTGCTTTGCTGGTGGGATGCGGAAATGAGAAAACAGATGCAAACGCAGGCGGAGATACTAATGCATCTGTTGGGACAGAAGCAAAAGCAG
>ERZ835109.2693-NODE-2693-length-10829-cov-3.935957_pt1 | contig 10829 bp, 6 predicted proteins | sample MGYA00519946_ERZ835109 | MGnify/ENA primary metagenome ERZ835109 (study PRJEB31850, sample SAMEA3708771) | human gut metagenome | biome: human gut; feature: human-associated habitat; material: faeces | place: China | collected 2014 ...
AAAATATATTATTAAAATGCAATGTTCATTATAATCCAAATATATTTGAACTTATTGAGTGGGCTAAAGAAGATGGTGTAGATTTAAGTAGATATCGTTTCATTTTCCTTGATAGTTTATGGAATCAATTAAATCAGGCTGATAAAATTAAGTATTTTTTATTACTATCAGAGCTTAATGCAGAAGTAGTTATTGAAATATGCGACCTGGATGAATTACTGGAAACAATAATAATAAGAAATTATAATTCAAAAATAATAAATAATTATTGGACTATATATGAGCAGTAAGAATGTAAAAAAAAGGATATCAATTCATTGATAGATAGTTATAGAATGAAGATTATGATTTTGCTTTTGATTTCTTAAGTAACGCAGAAGACCATGATTATAATGTTATTCCGTTGCTTAATGATAATTTTTTTGAATCTTATTTTACTGACATAGTAGATGAGATTTTATATAAACAAAAGGATAAGCTCACTGGTCGCTCATAATAAACAAAAGGAGGTATTTATGACAGTAAAGGAACTTGTAGAAAAATGTAGTAATGAAATAACAGCTTATCAACTTTGCTTTATAAGGATGCTAGGCTGGATACCTTTTAAATATATGCAGAAAGAATGTAAGGAAATAGATATCAATTCACTGATAAACGGTTATGGAACGCAGGAAGTTCATAATTTTGCAATAAAAAAGAAAGCTATGATTATTGAGATACCTAAACCTGTAGATGTATATGAAAAAAATTAACATAGAAGAAAAAGAATTTACCATTAATAGCACTCCATTCTATAATAATGCTATTTGTGATTGTGATAATTGTAGAAAAAAATAAATATAAGACTGTATTCGAAAACCAATATTTTGTGCTATATCTGCCCGAAAAATAAGATAATAAAAGAAAAAATCTTATTTCAAATACCGAAATTGTTTTTTCATTGAAATACATCCATAGAATATAGACTTTTCATTATCTTTGTTCATTGAACGATAAATTCTTTGAACTATGAAACGGACAGTCATTATCCCGGTTCTTCTTTCTTGCCTTTCGATCATCATCATTGGCCTGAACTCATGTGCAGGCAGTCAGAAAGAAATTATTCCTTCTTCGGAATTTGCTCCGTACATCAATGCCTACACAGGCGGAGTTATCTCACAATCGTCTCCCATACGGATAGAATTGACCCAAGATCAGCCTGTAGTAGACTTAAATAATGAACTGAAAGAGAACCCGTTCCGTTTCTCACCTTCACTGAAAGGAAAAGCGTATTGGGTAAGCAACAATACGATTGAATTTCTTCCGGAAGAAGGAGCTCTGAAACAAGGAACAATGTACGAAGGCTCATTCCAATTGGGAGAATTCGTCACTGTGGATAAACGATTGAAAGAATTCAACTTCTCCTTCCGCGTGCAGGAGAAGAATTTCTCATTGGCGATGGAACCGTTGGATATAACTGCTACAGCTCCCGATTATGCTTCGGTAAAAGGAGAGATTCGTTTCAGCGACAAAATAGACAACGCACAGGTAGAAAAAATCCTATCAGCCAGTGGTAACGGGACTTCTTCCTATAACATTTCAATAGAGGGGACCGGGAATCCGACACGATATACTTTCAACATCGGCCGTATTCCGAGAGCAGAAAAAGATTATGAACTGGAAATTAAGCTGGATGGAAAAGCGGCCGGCATCGACCGGAAAATGGTAGAAAAGATCACAATACCTGCCAAAAACATCTTTCGCTTCATGTCTGCCCTACGAATCGAACAGCCCGAAAACGGAATACAGATCTCTTTCTCGGATCCGGTATCGGACACTCAGGACTTGAAAGGGCTGATCGAAATTCCGGAACTCTCTTCGTATACATTCCAAGTGATAAACGATAAGGTAAATGTGTACTTTGAACCTAACCGGGCCAACAAGTTGACATTAAGAATATACGAAGGAGTGAAAAATATGGAAGGGAAAAGGTTAGGTACCTCCCACTCTATCTCTTTCAGCCAGCCCAGCCTGAAACCACAAGTGGAACTGCGTACGGAAGCAGCGATCCTACCCGACTCAAAGAATCTGATAGTACCTTTCCGGGCAGTCAGCCTGCATGCTGTAGATCTGAGTGTTATCCGCATCTACGAAAGTAATGTACTGATGTTCATGCAGAGTAATTCTTTGGCATCTTCCAACGAATTGAGACGCTCGGGGCGATTGGTTTATAAACAGACTTTGCATCTGGACAGAGACCCTTCGAAAGACATTCGCAAATGGGAAGATTATTCGATCGACCTTTCCGGATTGATAAACCAGGAGCCGGGTGCTATTTATCGCATCATACTTTCATTCAAACAGGCATATTCCGCCTATCCATGCGGAGAAGAGGATAAGGAACTACAAATTTCCGAGGGTCCGGAAAGATTGACTAAAGTATCTTCGGACCAGCTGTCGGAAGAAGATGAAGCAGAATGGGATACCCCGCAGGCCTACTATTATTATAACGGTTCGGAAAAGATGGACTGGCGGAAATACCGTTGGGAAGAACGGGACAATCCTTGCCATATTTCTTATTATATGGGTTCGGACCGCACGGCATCCTGTAATGTACTCGCCTCCAACTTAGGCATGATTGTAAAACGGAACTCTGTTAACAAATTATGGGTAACAGTCAACAATATACTCGACACAGCTCCGGTAGAGAAAGCCAAAGTAACCGCTTATAGCTTTCAATTGCAACCGGTAGGTGAAGCAGAAACCGACAAAAACGGATTTGCCGTTATTGACACAAAAGGAGTGCCTTTCATCGTAGTAGCGGAAGCCGGAAAACAAAAGGCCTATGTAAGAGTAGCCGATGGTGAAGAACAATCTGTAAGTCGTTTTGATGTCGGTGGCAAGGATATACAGAAAGGGCTGAAAGGCTTTATATATGGCGAAAGAGGGGTATGGCGCCCCGGAGATACCCTGCATATCTCGTTCATGCTCGAAGACCGTAACAAACGAATACCCGACAAGCATCCCGTAGCATTGGAAATTTACAACCCGAGAGGGCAATTCTACAATAAACTCATTTCTACAAACGGAATGAACGGACTCTATACATTTGCCGTACCGACAAAAACGGAAGACCCTACCGGATTATGGAATGCTTATGTAAAAGTGGGAGGAACCGCTTTCCATAAATCACTGCGGATAGAGACCGTAAAACCTAACCGATTGAAAATAAACCTGCAATTGCCGGGGAATATACTGAAAGCCACAGACGGAGAAGTACGAGCCACCTTGTCATCGGCATGGCTGACAGGTGCCAAAGCTTCACGGCTGAAAACCAAAGTAGAGATGTCGTTATCCAAAGTCAACACGCAATTCAAGAATTACGGACAGTATATCTTCAACAATCCGGCTACGGAATTTACCTCTTCACGGACAGATGTATTCAGTGGAATGCTGGATACAGAAGGAGACGCTTCGTTTACGCTCAAACTGCCGGAATCGGGAAATGCGCCCGGAATGTTGCAGGCGAATATCACGGCCAGAGTATTCGAACCGGGCGGAGATGCAAGTATCTATACCATGAGTGTGCCCTACTCTCCTTTCAGCTCGTATGTAGGTATCAATCTGAATCAGCCTAAAGGCAAATATATCGAGACTGATAAAGATCATATTTTTGATATTGTGACTGTAACCCCGGAAGGGAAGCCGGTAAACCGTTCGGGACTGGAATATAAGATTTATCGTATCGACTGGAGCTGGTGGTGGGAAAACTCCCGCGAGTCTTTTGAGACGTACGTCAACAGTAGTTCCTACACGCCGGTAGCTACCGGAAAGATAAACACTGTGAATGGAAAAGGCAGTTTCAAATTCCGGATTGACTATCCGGGTTGGGGACGTTATCTGGTGTATGTCAAGGATACGGAAAGCGGACATGCCACCGGAGGCACGGTATACGTAGACTGGCCGGAGTGGCGTGGACGTTCGTCTAAAACCGATCCTAACGGTATCAAGATGCTGGCCTTCTCTATCGATAAAGACTCTTATGAAATAGGCGAAACAGTAACAGCTATTATCCCTGCATCGGCGGGAGGACGGGCACTTGCCACGTTGGAAAACGGTTCAACCGTACTGCAACGCGAATGGATAGACGTTTCGGGCAAGGAAGATACGAAATATCAGTTTAAGGTAACACCGGAAATGGCCCCGAACGTTTATCTGCACATCAGCCTGCTGCAACCTCATGCACAAACGATCAATGATTTACCGATCCGTATGTATGGAGTGATGCCGGTATTCGTAACCAATAGAGAGACTGTGCTCGAACCGCAGATTCAAATGCCGGACGTACTGCGCCCCGAAACGGAATTCAGCGTAACAGTAAGTGAGAAGAAGGGAAAAGCGATGACCTATACCTTGGCGATTGTGGACGACGGGTTACTGGATCTGACCAATTTCAAGACTCCCGACCCCTGGAATGACTTTTATGCCCGTGAGGCATTGGGCATCCGGACATGGGATATGTACGACGATGTGTTGGGCGCTTATACCGGCAGTTATAGTTCGCTATTCAGTACCGGAGGTGACGAAACCTTAAAACCCGCAGACACGAAAGCCAATCGTTTCAAACCGGTAGTACGCTTCATCGGCCCGTTCAGCCTAAGCAAGGGAAAGAGCCGGACGCACCGGATAACCCTTCCGATGTATGTAGGTTCGGTACGTACCATGGTGGTAGCCGGAGAAAACGGTGCTTACGGACATGTAGAGAAGACGACTCCGGTACGTACACCACTAATGATTCTTTCCACACTCCCACGTGTACTCAGTACCCAAGAAGAGATTTTGTTGCCGGTCAACATATTCGCCATGGAGAAAGAGGTGAAAAATGTAAAAGTATCCGTTTCTGTATCAGGCAGTGCACAAGTAAATGGCGAACATCAGCAATCCGTAACGTTTGCAGAACCCGGCGACCAGTTGGTCTATTTCAGACTAAAAACCGGTAGTAAGCCGGGGAAAACCACTGTACGGCTGACGGCTGAAGGATCTGGCAAGAAAGTTTCGGAAACCATCGAAATAGAAGTGCGTAATCCGAATCCGGCCATCACCCTGCGCGAAAGCAAATGGATAGAAAGCGGACAAAGCTGCGAACTCTCTTATAAGCCGGGTAGTAATTCACCCGAAAACAGCGTGAAATTAGAGGTGTCACGTATCCCATCGGTGGACATCAGCCGCCGGTTCGATTTTCTGTATAATTATCAACATTACTGCACAGAGCAGTTGACATCGAAAGCCCTTCCGTTGTTGTTTGTCGGCCAGTTCAAAGCAGTAGATGAAGCAGAAGCCGGTAAGATAAAAGCGAATGTACAGGAAGCTATCAAGCAACTTTACAGCCGGCAGTTACCCAACGGAGGATTCGTATATTGGCCGGGCAATGCTTCTGCCAATGAATGGATCACCTCCTATGCCGGAATGTTCTTAGTAATGGCACAAGAAAAAGGATATGCCGTAAATGCCAATGTGCTGAATAAATGGAAACGATTCCAGCGTTCGGCTGCACAGAACTGGCGTACGCCTCAACAAGACACCGGCTATTATTGGCAATCGGATTTACAGCAGGCTTTCCGCTTATATACATTAGCGTTGGCAGGCGCGCCGGAACACGGAGCCATGAACCGGATGAAAGAGATGCAGCAAGATCTTTCGTTGCAAGCCAAATGGAGACTGGCCGCCGCTTATGCGCTGAACGGAAAAACGAAAGCCGCCAATGAACTGGTATTTAATGCCAAGACAACCGTAGAGCCTTATTCGCCTTCGGCCGGAAGTTATGTGTACGGTTCGTACGATCGCGATGAAGCCATGATATTGGAGACTTTATTGCTCATGGGGCGTGAACGGGAAGCATTCACGCAGGCACAAAAGGTTTCAAAGAATTTGTCACGTGAAGATTGGTTCAGCACACAATCCACCGCATTTGCATTAATGGCAATGGGCCGGTTGGCAGAAAAATTATCGGGTACTCTCGACTTCACCTGGACGATATACGGCAAACAACAACCGGCAGTAAAATCGGCTAAGGCCGTATTCGAGAAAGCGTTGTCTGTTGCACCCGGTGGCGGCTCGGTTACTGTAAAAAACAATGGTAAGGGAGCTTTGAATGTGGACTTGATAACCAAAACACAACTACTGAACGATACCCTGCCGGCCTTGTCAAACAACCTGCGCCTTGACGTAAAGTATACGGATATGAACGGAACAGCTATTGCCCCCGAAGCCCTGAAACAAGGCAGCGACTTTATGGCAGTGGTCACCGTAGCCAACATCAGCGGCACTACCGACTATTCGGATATTGCCCTGACTCACATCATACCATCGGGTTGGGAAATATACAATGAACGCATGACAACCGATCCGGAAAAGGCCAACAGTGCAGATAGCAACAACAGCTATTCCTACCGGGATATCCGCGATGACCGTGTACTGACCTATTTCAACCTGAAACGAGGGCAGTATAAAACATTCACCGTACGGCTGCAAGCCACCTATGCAGGTACATTCGTACTACCGGCTATCCAGTGCGAAGCAATGTATGATGCCGGAGCACAGGCGAGAACACGGGCCGGCAAAGCAATCGTCGAACGGTAAAAACTGTAAATAAACGCAGGCAAGAGACAGGAATGAAAAGATGGAAAAAGAAAAAAAGCCGGATAATCGGAGGGGGCATTGCCCTTCTGATTGTCTGGTATATCTTTTGCCTTCCCCGGCAACTGTTTCATGTACCCTACTCTACCGTTGTGACTGATCGAAATGAAGAATTATTGGGAGCACGCATCGCCTCGGACGGTCAATGGAGGTTTCCTCCCCGAAAGACAACACCCGAAAAAATCAAGCAATGCCTCATTACCTTTGAAGACAAACACTTTTATCACCACTGGGGAGTTAATCCGTTAGCTACCGGAAGGGCACTTTATCAAAATTTAAAGAACAAACGTGTCGTAAGCGGAGGAAGTACCCTTACCATGCAAACCATTCGTCTCGCCCGGAACAAGCCCAGAACTCTCGGAGAGAAAGTCGTTGAAATGATATGGGCTACCCGTCTGGAATTCCGAACTTCCAAAGAGGAAATCTTATCCATGTATGTCTCTCATGCGCCATTCGGAGGAAATGTTGTAGGATTGGATGCTGCTGCCTGGCGTTACTTTGGTCATTCTGCCGAAGATTTATCATGGGCGGAATCGGCCATGCTGGCTGTCCTGCCCAATGCCCCCGCCATGATCCATCTATCCAAAGGACGAAAGACACTACTTTCCAAACGCAACCGTTTATTAAAGCAACTTTTTGAAGAAGAGATTATCGATGCGTCCACCTACGAATTAGCTGTCAGCGAACCGTTACCCGACGAGCCGCATCCGCTTCCTCAAATAGCTCCCCACCTAGTCAGTCGTTTCTATCAGGAAAGAAACGGGCTATATACCCGTTCAACTATTGACAGAGGGATACAAACCCACATAGAGAGTTTGGCAGAACGGTGGAGCAACGAGTTTTATCGAAGTGATATCCGCAACCTGGCAATTCTGGTTATCGACATTCCCACCAATCAAGTAGTAGCATACTGCGGAAATGTACATTTCGACCGTAAACAAGGAGGAAACCAGGTAGATGTGATCCAAGCTCCCAGAAGTACAGGCAGTATTTTAAAACCTTTTCTCTACAATGCCATGCTACAGGAAGGAAGTTTATTGCCGAAAATGCTGTTACCGGATGTACCGGTTAATATCAACGGATTTACTCCTCAAAACTTCAGTATGCAGTTTGAAGGAGCTGTTCCCGCTTCCGAAGCCCTTGCCCGTTCGTTGAATATCCCGGCTGTAACCATGTTACAAAGATATGGAGTACCCAAGTTTCACCATTTGTTGCAACAGATGGGATTCAAGACTATCAATCGGGCGGCTTCTCATTATGGTTTGTCACTGATTTTAGGAGGTGCAGAAGCAACATTATGGGATGTAACGAATGCCTATGCACAAATGGGACGAAGCCTTTCCAGCAACAGCCCCTCCCCGACCGTATCTCAAGGAAAGGAAGCACAGATACTACTGGAAACAGAAAATACAGAGCAAATAAACAATGATACGAAGCAAACAAGCCGTAATCATAAAAGCAATCATAACAAGCAGAAAAAACGAGAACAAAGTAACTCCAGTCCTCTCTCCGTAGAAGAGGATTCGGAAGAAATCACTTCGGCTAAAGCAGGAGCAGCCTGGCTTACCCTCTCCGCCTTAACAGAAGTCAACCGTCCCGAAGAGATTGACTGGAAATCAATTCCATCCATGCAGACTATCGCATGGAAAACCGGAACCAGCTACGGATTCCGTGATGCGTGGGCAGTGGGGGTCACTCCGCGCTATGCAGTAGGCGTATGGGTAGGCAATGCAACCGGAGAAGGAAAGCCCGGATTGGTTGGTGCACAAACTGCCGGTCCCGTATTATTCGACATATTCAGTTATCTCCCTTCTTCATCCTGGTTCGAACGTCCCACAGGCGTTTTCGTTGATGCAGAAATATGCCGCCAGTCCGGTCATCTGAAAGGACGTTTCTGTGAAGAAACTGATACCGTATTGATTCTTCCTGCCGGATTACGGACAGAGGCTTGTCCTTACCATCATCTCGTCACTCTATCTGCTGACGAAAGCCACCGCATCTATGAAAACTGTGCAAATACCGAACCTACCATTCAGAAATCATGGTTTGCCCTGCCACCTGTATGGGAATGGTACTATAAGCAGCACCATCCGGAATACAAGCCACTGCCACCTTTCAAAGCCGGCTGTGGAGAAGATTCTTTCCAATCCATGCAGTTCATCTACCCTCCGATGAACGCCCATATCAAGTTGCCCAAACAATTGGACGGCAGTAAAGGGTTTCTCACGGTCGAACTGGCACACAGCAACCCCAATGCGACTATCTTCTGGCATCTTGACGACACTTATCAGACACAGACGCAGGATTTCCACAAAATTTCCCTGCAACCCGCTCCCGGCAAACATTCCCTGACGGCAGTAGACGGAGAAGGCAACACAGTTTCCACTACTTTCTTCATCGAATAAACATCTTATTTTATTATCTTTGCCGCATGAAACAGTTATTAAAAGAAAACGGAGGACTACCGGCATCCATCCTCTGGACACTTGCTATTGTGGCAGGTGTCTCGGTAGCCAACATCTATTATATCCAACCTCTATTAAATATGATACGCCATGAACTTGGCATATCAGAGTTCAGAACTAACCTGATTGCCATGGTCACACAAATAGGCTATGCGGCAGGACTGTTGTTCATCACCCCCTTAGGCGACTTATATAAACGAAAGAAAATCATCCTTGTCAATTTCACCGTCCTAATCTTCTCCCTCTTGACGATTGCCCTGACACGCAGTTTCCATCTGATACTCATCGCTTCATTCCTCACGGGAGTCTGTTCCATGATTCCACAGATATTCATTCCCATAGCCGCCCAGTTTTCCCGTCCGGAACACAAAGGCAGAAACGTAGGAATTGTCTTATCAGGACTATTGACCGGTATTCTGGCTTCACGTGTCGTCAGCGGATTTATCGGTGAACTGATTGGCTGGCGGGAAATGTATCACATCGCTGCAGGCATGATGTTTATCTGCGCGATTGTTGTATTAAAAGTCCTTCCCGATATTCAGACCAACTTCCAGGGAAAATATAGCGATCTGATGAAATCTCTGTTAGCCTTAGTGAAAGAATATCCGCAACTACGCATTTATTCGATTCGGGCGGCACTGAATTTCGGTTCCCTCCTTGCCATGTGGTCCTGTCTGGCTTTTAAAATGGGACAAGCTCCGTTCTTCGCCAACAGCGACGTAATCGGTATGCTGGGACTTTGCGGAGTGGCCGGGGCTTTGACAGCTTCTTTTGTCGGAAGATACGTAAAACGAGTAGGTGTACGCCGCTTCAACTTTATCGGCTGCGGTTTGATTCTCTTTGCATGGTTGTTGTTCTTCGTCGGTGAAAACACCTTTGTCGGTATCATCGTCGGTATCATCATCATTGACATAGGAATGCAATGTATTCAGCTAAGTAACCAGACAAGTATCTTCGAACTGAATCCGCGTGCTTCGAACCGTATTAATACAGTGTTCATGACTACTTACTTTATCGGTGGTTCTATGGGAACATTTCTGGCAGGCAGCTTTTGGCAACTATATGGCTGGCACGGAGTTATCAGTATCGGAGTCGTTTTAACCGGGATTTCTTTATTAATTACGATTTTCTACAAGAAATGAGTCAACAAAACGAACGGTCAAACCGTTTATTACAATAAAACGCCAATGAAATACGGAGTTAACAGACAAATCTTACTTATCACAGCCGGTGCCGTCTGGATTATAGCCGGTGCCAATATTCTGCGAATAGGAATTGTGACCTGGTTAAACACTTCCCAAGATTGGATGTTCAAAATAGGAGAAGCCACCGTGGTTTTCTTATTATTCTTCGTATTGGTTTTCAGAAGGCTCTACTATAAACATACCCAGCGAATCGAGCAAAAGAAAGAACGCCGGAATTGTCCGTTCTCCTTTTTCGATGTGAAAAGCTGGATTACAATGATATTCATGATTTCCCTGGGAATCACCATCCGTAGCTTCCACCTCCTGCCCGAAACGTTCATTTCTGTTTTCTATACCGGATTATCCATCGCCCTCATCCTGACAGGGGTGCTTTTCATCCGTTACTGGTGGATCAGGCGCAAGACTTTTGCCAGTTGAGCCGTCTCCTATATATGGCTCACCCGCAATTTCTTGGGGGTAACTATTTGTAGCTTTCTTTAAAGTG
>ERZ835109.2700-NODE-2700-length-10802-cov-2.990416_pt1 | contig 10802 bp, 10 predicted proteins | sample MGYA00519946_ERZ835109 | MGnify/ENA primary metagenome ERZ835109 (study PRJEB31850, sample SAMEA3708771) | human gut metagenome | biome: human gut; feature: human-associated habitat; material: faeces | place: China | collected 2014 ...
TACAGAACTTACAGTACTTCTTTGTTTCCATTCTGTCTGGATGAGCTTTCTTTTCCTTAGTCATGTTGTAATTGCGCTGTTTACACTCAGTACATGCCAATGTTATCTTTACTCGCACAACTTCCACCTCCAATTATTATTTTTGTAGGTGTTAAAACACCAATTGGTTTCTTTGCCCGCCTAATCAATGTTGGGTTGTTGAAATTCAGGCACGCAAAAAAGACCGCTTCCATAGCCGTTCTAATATAGCACAGTACATTCCAACTCGTCAACAACTTTTTTAAAGAAAATATAGTGACAAAAAATGAACTTCATATTATAATATTTGTACAAAAACATACGATATATATAAGGAAATGGATTTCCTTACATTTTCTACCGATTATTACAGACAAGGAGGTGACTGTTATGATCAGCAGCGTGTACAGCTATTATCTTGCCCAGTATGGACATAAGACTAACTCAAAGTACGATACACACACTAAAGCACAATTAAAGAATACATATGGCAGAGTTCTGAAATCTAACAGTCAGACTCCTACATATAAGACAGATATGTCAGAGGCTGCGCAGAAATATGCAATCGACCTTAAAGAGAATGCCAGAGAATTAAGTAACATTGCCAATGAGCTTTCAGGAAGCAACGGTCACGGCATGGTATTTAAGAAATCAGCAGTGTCAGACAATCCTGATGCGGTAACAGCCACATTTATAGGCGACAGCTCATCTGCCGATGATACAAGCCTTGATATAGAAGTCCGCCAGCTTGCAACAAGCCAGATTAATACCGGACATTACCTGCAGCCTAACAGCCGCACAGTTAAGCCAGGAGATTATTCATTTGATCTGAACATCAATAATCTGACCTATGAATTCCAGTTTAATGTAGATGAGGAAGAGAGCAATTCTGACATACAGAACAAGCTTGCCAGACTTATTAACCGTTCCAATATCGGACTTAATGCTTCTGTAAGTGAAGACAGCCTCGGCAATACTGCGCTGAACATTGAATCAGACATGACAGGTGTAAGTGTAATCAAGCCTACAATATTTAACATCAGGCCTAATAACGATATTCAGACAGACAATCCTGATTTCGTGGAAGGTTTTGATGAGCCTACTATGGAGAAGAACACTAACTTCATTGAAACATATGGTCTTGACCGTGTAACACAGTATCCTGGCAATGCAATCTTTTCTGTCAATGGAGAAGAACGCTCATCTGCTTCGAATGACATAACAATTAACAAAACATTTGCAATATCATTTCATAATACAACTGACAAGCCGGCAACCATCAGTCTTAAAGATGATGCTGATTCAATCACAGAAAGCATTACAGAACTTGTTTCCGGCTACAACAGACTTGTTTCCATCGCCGCAGATAAAGAGAACGATAAGTTTGAGGGCAATGCCAAGTTAAAGAAAGAATTTTCAAGAATAATGAAGGATTACCAGCCACAGCTTGAACGCAATGGACTTACAGTAAGTGATGAGGGTTCGCTTGAAGTTAATAAGGTGGTTATTCAGAAAGCTGCTTCTGACGGCACACTTTCCGATGTATTTAACGCTTTGGATTCATTCAAGAAATCAATCCAAAGAAAGGCTGATGATATCTCCATCAACCTATGAACTATGTAAACAATAAGATTGTCGCTTATAAGAATCCGCATAAGCCTGTGAATGACCCTTATAATCTTTCTGCCTACTCAGGCATGATGTTCAATGGCTATATCTAACTACCATAATATAAAATAAGGCATCCGTCTGGTTCATGTAATACATAAACCGGCGGATGCCTTTATGTTTCTTATTATTCATTAATCAGTCTGCTTCCTGCATCATGTAACTGCTTAACAAATGTACTAAGCCTTACAAGTGCTTTAGAAACAGCCACATCATCATCAGCCTTTACAGCCTCTGAAAGCTCCTTAACACCAGAATTAGCTTCTGCCTCATCAACTGCCCCAGCCTCAATAATATCCTTAGTTCCATTATATACTTCAAAAAGCCAGTTAAGCCCTTCAATAATAACATTCACCGCATCATGAGTCTCTGGAAAAGGAACTCCTGCAAGTTCTTCTGAGACTTTCTCTATTGCTCCAATAAGCTTCTCGCTGTAAGGAACAGCTTCCTTAAGTACATCTATCTGCTGCTGTCTGTAATCATCCATGATTCTAATCACCTTTCTTTATGAACTTATAGAATATATATCGGCTGGATTAGTGGGGAATTAACCTTTTCCTTCATGTAAAATGTAATCTCAAACCCTCAGCCTTCCACTTGAGACCTCTTCGCAGAACTCGTCAACAGTTCCCTTAAATCCCACATTTCTAATCTGTTTAATCAATTCCTGCTCCATATGACCGTAAAATGGATATGTATGATCCGCTGTGCCTTTTACCGGAATCATATAATCTCCAAACTCCGCCTTAAGCACTTCATCATAACTTTTTGGTGCTTTGACCACAAAATTCTCAAACGGCATTTCTATTACATCATCAAAGCACTCTTTACGCATCTTATAACTGTCATTATCAATCCATAAAGCCATGCTGCTTACATAGTCAGCTTCATCTCTGTAACATAACGAAGATACTTTATCTATCAGTTTCCATATATAATTCTTAGTATCTTCTCTTAATTCAATATTGACATTACATAATTGACCAAACTCAGAAACAAATTTATCTAAAGAGCCCTCTCTATTTAATTCATTTCATTTCCCTAAAATTTCCATTCCAAGCTTTATAATCTGCTTCTGCATGTCTGCAAATTCTTTGTCTTTAGAAATATAATCCAACGGAAAAATATCTATCCCAGCCCTCTGATATGGAAATCCATGAAAATACTTCATATAATCATTAAAATTCCATAATTCTTCATCTGCAATAACTCTTAACTGTGGAACAAATGCTGCATTTTGCAAACGCTCACAATCAGCATACATGCCTGCAACTACAAAGCCGTATGGCAATTCCCCAGGAAGAATCCTGATAAGTTCATTGTATTCATCTCTCATAAGGCTGATGTCAATATCATCATCCCATGGAATCATTCCCTTATGTCTCACAGCCCCAAGCAATGTACCAAAGTCTGCAAAATACCTTATTCCATTTCTGTTACATATATCAGATACAACCTGAAATACTTCCATCTGCGCAGCCCATGCTCTCTTCATCATAGAAGATATTTCAAAACCCTCTCTTACTTCTGTATTAAAAAAATCATTATCAAACTTCAAACCAGCACCGCCTCGTTTAATCAATCACCAATAAACTCACATACAGCTTCCTCATCAACCGTGCCATCAGACTTTCTTGGCAAAGGTTCTTTTCTTAACACAATCTTCTGAATCTCCCAGCGGTAACCTTTTTTCTCGTTATACTTGTCAATACGTCTCTTGAATATATCCTCAGTTGCACTCTTATCAATAGGCACAATAACCGCCGTAAGCCTGTTATTGTAAAATGTTATAAAACCTTCTGCAACTCCATTAATAGCTGTAATCTGTTCATTAGTTCTTACACGGCTTATCTTCTCACCTGTAGGCAACAGAATAATATCCGGATTACGCTGCAACAGAACAAGTCTGCCGGCATTGTTAATCCTTCCGTAATCACCTGTATGATATACTCCATCCTTTAATACATTTTCAGTAGACTCCACGTCATTATAATAGCCTTTCATGACACATGGTCCACTTACAATAATCTCTCCATCATCAGCAATAGATACTGCATTATTATCAAAAAGAGTATACGAACCATCGTAAAGCTCATTAACCCCTACGCAACCCGAAGTCTCTGTCATTCCATATATATTATAAACCTTCAAATCACTGTCACAGAGATTCTCAAAAAGTCTGAACGGGCAGCTTGCACCACCTATGATAATAGTATTGAGTTCTTTATTAAACCCACTTATAGCTCGCTGATAGTCAATCATAGAAGGAGTACCTATAAGAATAGTTGGATTATAATAATAAGTATCTGCATCAACATGTCTTAAGCCTCTGCCTATACACACCATAGCACCATTATACAGAGGCCATATGAGGCTGTATATAAATCCAAATTCATTATGAAGCGAAATCTGTGCAAGCACAATATCATCACTTGTACATTCAACCCTGCTGTTTATCGCCATAACCGCATTAAGAATATTATCAACAGACAGAACAACCGGCTTATCACATTCATTAGCTGTAGCCGTAAACATGATAATATCGCCCTCCTGCGTATTCTCATCATATATAAGTCCGTCAACATTATCCTTCTCAGCACTTGATATGATAATAGAATTCTCATCAGAGAGAATATACTGGTTAGTAGATGTCAGTGTATAATTAACTTCCGTCTTCTTAAGAAGGTCAACCCTCGAATCATGAGGAAGGAAGAAATCAACAAGTGCAAGCTCCTTTCCCGCAACAATCGTCCCAAACATATTAACAATCCATCTATATGAAGCCGGCCCGAATATTGCAATCCTCTTTCCTTCAAATTTCTGAAAATGTAATGCCTTCTTAGTCACATCATCAAAAAGGTTCGCATAAGTAACCTTCATCGTATCATAAACAACAGCCACAGCGTCTGGCTGGCTCTCGGCATTACTCTTTAACATATTATAAAATGTATTCTTATCTGTCATGATTTTCTCCGTTCTTAAACATAAATCCTGCATCAATATATAATATAAAAAATTATAGCATTCAGATTAGAAAAAGCCAACAGTGTTATCTCTAACGTATGGCATCATATTCCTCTTTTAATTTTATTATCGATAAATACAATGGATCATATATTTTTTCACATAATATATCATCCTTATACATTTCATACAAAACAGGTAACTCTGTACATCCTAAAACACATGCATCATATTTATTTACCAAGCCTAAAAATGTTTCTTTTATGTCATGATTATATTTATTTTGTTTCACAGCTTCAATACAATTTCTTATCAAAATATATTCTTCTGGCAATGGCGTAATACATTCAATTTTTGAATTTAATAAATTATCTTGATATATTCTCGATTGAATGATACCCTCTGATCCCAACAGGTATACACTTTTAACAGATTGCTTTTTTATTTCATCTACGCAATTATCAATAATATTAACAACTCTGTCTTTTAGTTGAGGGATTTTATCATATATTTGTGGCAAAAATAAATGTGATGTATTACATGCCAATATTATTCTGGTAGCCCCCGCATCCATTAGATATTGCATAGACTCAAACATTTCTGATATCAATTCATCTACATTCTCCTTATACAAAAAAGCTCTAACTCTACTTGGCATTGTACATCTATTATCAATAATAATTCTAGGACGCTCCCATTCTTTTTCAGCCTTAAAAACATCTGCATACTGTTTAAACATATTAATCGTCGCATATGTTCCCATTCCGCCCAAAACCCCTATAGTAAATTCATTCATCTTTTCTCCAATCTAATTTTATTTTACTTTTTCTTCTATGTATTTTATTATATACCATATATAATAAATATAGGAGACTCTTATGAAAATATATTTTTACAGATATGGCAGTATATGCGAACCTGATGTTATAGATTCATTTAAAAGATTAGGACTTGATGTTGATGAAGAAATCATTGAAATAAGTAATAAAAATTTATCACCAAGTGAATGTATTTCATTCGTTTCACCTAAATTAATGAATAATAATTACACATTCGTATTCACAATTAACTTTTTCCCATGGCTTTCTGATATATGCAAGATTGTTAATATTGTGTATATCAGCCTCATTGTAGACAGCCCTGTACTTGAACTATATTCTAATTCTTTATCTAATTCAGTTAACAGAGTATTCCTCTTTGACAAAATGTTATTTAACGAATTTGAACCTTATAACAAGGGACATGTTTTCCATATTCCACTTGCAACTAATATCCGCCGTAACGATGAGGTTATAAAGAATGCAAGTACACAGGAAAACAGAAAATTTACAAGTGATATATCCTTCATAGGATCCACATATCAGGAAAAGTGTCCTTTCAACCGCGCAATTCTTCCAGAATATGAAAAAGGTTATGTCGACGGAATTATCAATGCACAGCTCGGTGTCTATGGATACAATTTTATCGAAGATATGCTTACTGATGATATGACAGAACGATTATTAAACTGTATACCATATCACTATGAGTTTCCAGAAGGCTACCGTGCCAATAATAAAGCTCTTCTTGCTCAGGAATATTTAAGCGTTAAAGTTGCTGAACAGGAAAGGCTGCGTCTTTTAAAGCTGTTGTCTGATTCATTTAATGTTGACATATATACAGGCAGCGACACTAGCAGCATGCCTCATATACACAACAAAGGTTTTGCAAAATCACTTACTGAAATGCCTGTTATATTCCACAACAGCAAAATAAATCTAAATATAACAGCCAAATCCATTCGTTCTGGTCTTTCTCTCCGAATATTTGATGTTCTTGGATGCGGGGGCTTCCTTATAACTAATTATCAGGCAGAATTACCAGAGTTCTTTGAAATAGGCAAAGACCTTGTTGCATATGAAAGTGAAAATCATCTCAAAGAATTATGTGCTTATTATCTCAATCATGACGATGAAAGAAATGAAATCGCCAGACACGGATATGAAACCGTTGTAAATAACCATACTTACGACATCCGTATGCTCCAGATAATAGATAAGTCGTTCCCAGCCCAGTAATGGGCGGGAACGACTTGTTTTAATTCCACATATTAAACATTTGGTATTCAGGCTCAAGCTTCTTGCTCATAAAGCTTTTTTCTGTTCCACCCTGAGTATAATAGTCTATTGCATCCATTATATCCCTACATACATTTCCCTGATTACTAAATGTATCTCTTCCCTTCTGCAATATACTTTCATACTCTTCCGAGTGATTCATAACTGATAAAACCGTCTCTCTTAAATCGTTCTTTTTACATTTTATGACATAATCCATAGGAACACTTGCTGGTCTAGGCGGATTCTGATCTGGTATCATCCAGTCCGTCACCGCAATACTAGGCTTTCCGAACATAAGTGCCTCAGCCATCACACTTGATTCATCAGAAACAACCATATCGCATAATGCTAAAGCTGTCATGATGTTCTCTTCTGGTTCAATATAATATAAATTCTCATATTTACCTTCATGTAATGAGCGCATATATTTAATATTATCTATAATATGTTGATATGCCTCTGACCAGTCAGATTGCTTTACAAGCATATTTATATCAAGTTGTTCTACCACTTTAATGAATTCATCTTCTTTATTATCATTTTCCCATGATGGTGCATACAACACTGTAAATCTATCAGGCAAGTTTAATTTTTTTCTAATTTCAGCTGCTCTTTCAGAAACGCTTGTATCATTAACATAATCACTTTTGGGATATCCAAACTCATATGTTCCACATCTCGGATTAACATAATATAAGCTGGCGCATTTTCTCCATCTTTCAGCCCATGATTTTCCCGGAACAATACCTATATCAAATCTATCCCACTTTTCCAATTCCCAAAGATTTGGCCATCTATTATGCCCTTGAGCCAAATCATGCAATAATACTAGGGAAAATTGAGAATTTTCAGGATAACAAATATGCTGGCAATACACTCCTATTTCAGCTTTTTCCTTTTTATCCGATGTAAAATGTACTATATATCCTCTTATTTCAGCCTCATCTGCTATTGGTTTTAAATTATAATATTCACCCTTATCTGTATAAAAGAATGTAATTTCTTTTCTTAATTTCTTAATGACATTATTAGAACTTGTCGAATATTTTATTGATAGCTCATCTAATAATTTTTTATATTCTTTTTTTCATTTTTATCATCATATTTCTTCCTTTGTTTTACAGCTAAATAAGGTGATTCCATATAATAAACTATCCCATCATTAATTATATGAAGCAAAACAGACAGTCTTTTTATTGCTTTTGTCTTATACTTTTCTTCGTTCCAAATGGTTCTACTAATATTATCTTTTGTTGTCATTAAGCATGATAATGTACCAAATAAATTAATATTGTTATTAACACAATAATTAACCAGCATCTTTCCTTTCATAACAGCACCACTTAATGACTCATCATATTCATAATCCTTATCAGCAAATATATTACCATTTTTATCTGCATACATTCGCGGGGATACAATAGTATCATATCTTCCACTTTCCATTATAAATATCATTTCTGCTATTTTATTTATGTCATATAAATAATTCTTTTCCCAAAATGTTACATATTTACTTTCCTTTGTCTTTATATATTCCATTGCCTCTTTAATTGTCTCATCCTGCGATAAACTAATAATCTCAATATTTTTATATGTCTGCATCTGTATATATTCACACGCAGAACTTTCTTCACCATCAAGACATATGACAGATACCTGCGGTCCATATTCATTTACCAGCCATTTATATTGTTTTACATAATTATCTATTCCATATGTTTTTACATATATGAATAATGATTCATAAGCTGTATAATAATCCTTTTTATCCACAATATTCTTTATGATTGTTTGCATATCATTTTGTATTTTATTCATAAATATAATCCTATATCTTTATTAAAAACAACATCAAATATTTCTTTAAATCGAATATCATATGTATGTCCAGAAACTATCTTTCCATATCCATTATCAGCAATCTGCTGTCTTTCCTTTTCATGTCCAAGATAATATCTGCATTTTTTTATCATATCATCTAATGAATCATATAATACAACATCTTCTCCTGGCACAAATACATCATAAAAATCCGCCTGATAATTCGATAATAGAAAACCTCCTGACCCACATATATCCATTGCTCTCAATGGAATCCCCGACTTGATACTTCTGAGTGTTATATTGAGATTAATATTACTATTATTAAATACTATAGGCATGCACTCATAATAATCAACCGGTCCTTTAACATTAACGCCTTGTATGTACCTTTTTGAACAGTTTGTATACAGATTAATTTCATACTGATTCCCCAATTCTTTTCCAAGCATTTCCAAAGTTTCTTTCCTATCATCAGACGTCAGTTTCCTAGCTAGAAAATAATTAGCATACAGATATCTGACTGTTTCAACTCCCGTTGCACTTGGCTTTACAGGACAAGCTTTCTGCATATCATCAAGAATATTATCCGTTAACAATTCCTCTAGAAAAAAACATCCATAAATATTACTCTGTGCTTTAATTACAGCATCAATATAGCCTCTGGTATAGTCACTAATTCCCTCCAGCCTGTCAAAAAAATTATGTTTTTCATCATACATTGAACCAACAAATGAAATATCGCATGATAAAACATTCTTATCTCTTTCATCCACATTACTAGTTATTCGTTTCAATCTATCAGTATTAACAGCCAATGGTACATAATATACAGTATTAATCCCGACACTTTTGAATTCCTGATATTGTACTTTATCAAATATAAACACATAATTACATTTATTAATTATAGTGTATGAATACAATAAAACCTGTGGATTATCATATACAAATGCTATATACGGGATATTTCTTTTATTACAATTATTAGATATTACAGGACTATAATTAAACGTGAATACGCAATCATACTTCTCTCCATTACACCCTTTATCAAACTCCGTATTAAACAATTCGTCAAATTCAATACTTACATCTTCACGATAAAGCACTGTTTCCTTAACCTTATACTTATGTCCGTTTTTTTCAAAGCATTCTTTTACATCTTCTATTCCAAAGTTATGATATTCAAATATCAATATATTCATGAAATTATTTCACCTTTTATATTCTTTAAGAAATATTTGCCTATATTTATCATAATTTCCCAGATTAAGTATTCCATCATCATGGAGGCACCATGGTTTATCCATATAAGGAACTACTACTTTATATCCTGCTCTATGAAATTCTTCACTTTGTGATATGTCATAAAAATCCCATCCATCAAAAATATCTTCTCGCCATTTTACATCGTATTGTGTTGCAATAAATAATCCATCAACTGCTTATACTTCTGTATACGGTTTGTTTTGCTTATCTGATGCAACAAAAAGCTGTGTTTTCACTATATTGCTTGAATAGATTTTTCCTACTCTGTCACCATTCCACATACATCCATCCTTAGACAATTCCTCCGCTCCAACCATCCCAATCATTCCAACTTCTGGATTGGAAAACACATCTAACATATCCTGTATAAAATCTGATTTCACTAAAAAAACATCCTGATGCATATATATTTTGTATTTAGCATCTGTAGCTACCATTGCTGCATTGTATCCCTCTGTCATGGACTTTGCTTCTTTGATTGATATAACATCTATTTCATATCCATTTGGAATCACTAAATGATTGATATAATACAAACATTCTTCTTCATACATCTCATTATTGACACACATGATAAAACATATCTTTTTATCATTCATCCGAATACACCTTTCTTAACAACACTTCTGTGATTCTACCCGGCTTCTCTATCGTTTCTAATAGTTTCTTTGCTGATTCAATATTCCCATATTGAATGCACATATCTGCTAACATACATACTATCTGCTCGTTCCCTGGTTCCTGATTGTTAGCATATCTTAATAATTGAAAGGCATACTATGAATAATATATTTGCCAGACTATTCTGTTCTAAGAATCATTCAACAAGTGATGAAGCATACAATATTGTTGAGAGCATGGCTAAAGCAAAACCGCTATACAAAGAGCTTATCAAACAAGCTCACCCAGACAAACACCCCAACAATAAAGATGTAGCAGAGGAACTAACAGCAATGA
>ERZ835109.2701-NODE-2701-length-10799-cov-9.792442_pt1 | contig 10799 bp, 8 predicted proteins | sample MGYA00519946_ERZ835109 | MGnify/ENA primary metagenome ERZ835109 (study PRJEB31850, sample SAMEA3708771) | human gut metagenome | biome: human gut; feature: human-associated habitat; material: faeces | place: China | collected 2014 ...
ACGAAGGTATGGGAAAGAAACATGCTAGTCAATACGCCAATTTTGGAAGCTTACGCCTTTCATCTTGTTAATCTTTACTGATCAATTAGGATAAATTGATATTTATGTCCTAAATACTTTTTGCATATAATTTGATATGAAACTTTTGCTGTAAATATGGTTGATATTTATTACTCTATTCGTTCCCCTTTTTCAAGGTAGTAGTACAATGTTTTAGACACATCAGCATATTGTGAAAATGTGGAAATCATAGTATTTTGATGAAATGGTAAAGAACAAGGTGCAACAGAATATTTTCGATTTTTTTTGGGCTCGTTTTTAATAAAACTTAAAAAAGCGAATAAAAATTGTATTTCAAACTTTCCTCTTGCGCGAAGTGGCCCTAAGTCTTTTAGCTCATCCATCCTCTTTAAAATAATATCATGTTCTATTTTAGGTGCTTTATCAAATTTAGCTTCTATATCATCCAAATTGTAATTGAAGGTAATGTTTCCGATGTTTAAATTTAGCCAATCGCTTGGGAAGCTAGAATCAAGTGACACATCATTCCTATTCCACTCAGAGTTATGGTACAGGCTACAATACCATGCATTTAATAATAGTGTGCCTTCAAAAAACTTTTGATGTTCTTGATTGAATAAATTCATACACTCAAGATGATTAGCATGATAATCTACTTTTGAGATTTTAAACTCAGTTTCAAGTATACTGCTAACGCATTTATTTGAAAGATAATAGTTTTCTATTGAATATCCATCAGTTATAAATATTGTCTTTGGAACTTCATTGTTATTATCAAAGTCACGGTCAATAAAATATCTTTTCAAATATTTTTTACAGTCTTCTTTAGATTCAATATAAATATTAGCTGCTATAACAGAGCCTTTGCCATTACATTTAATCTCGATAGGTTCTTTTCTACACACATTTTTTACAATAGATCTATAGTAAGGCATATCATAACCTTCTACGAAACAATACACTGCATCTTCTCCATACCTAGATATTAGCAATGTGAATTTAGTATATATTGCAGCAGCTTCTACTGTTTTTTTTACTAAAGCTTCTGGGGTATAATTGTAATCTGTCATTATCTCTTTATAAATTCATGCATACCAACAGTATATTTTTTTAGCTTATCACCGAATATAAATGGAGAATGTGTTACTGCCATTAAGAATTTACAGTTTTCCGATGCTATTATATCAGGTAATAGATTCTCCTGCCAATATATAGACAATGACAATTCAGGCTCGTCAAACAAAACAACATACCTCTTATCAAATTCTAAATAAATCTGAGAAAATATTGATACTATTTGTTTTTCTCCTGAACTTAATTGATTTAACCTTACAGAATGATCTTCATCTATAATTGGCTTATCGTTAATGCATCGATAGATTGCAAGAGAAACATTACTTGCATCATAAACAAACTTCTTGTCATTTAGATATTTATTGCATATTTCACAATACTTATTTATTGCTGAATCATATTTTTCTTGACTTCTATATATCATTAATAGTTGTTGTAGATAAAATAGTAAAAAATCATTACTTAATAAGGCTTGATCATGATTTTTAAATTGATTAAGTATTACTGCCTTATCTGTTTCATTTAATCGATGCCCTGTTCTGTCAAGGACAATTCTTAACTCTTCTTCAGTGCAATTCAATTCATGTTTAGTTCCGGAATTTTTATCCAGCATTTGATGAATTACATCGCCTGACACATTTGTAAAACCTTCCAATGATGATTTTCTGATAATATCAGTGATAGTCTCAATTCGTCTAGCAACATCTCTCATACCAAAGCGGATATTCATATCCTGATGTTCAATATTTCTATCTTCTTCATAACGCATTAATCTACGTCGTTCCTCTTGAGGAAAAAGACTTTGATAATCTACTTCTACTCTTCGGTAAGTTGGGAAAAATAAAACTGTATATCCATAGCTATCAATTAACCTTTCCATGACATTGAATGCCATAAACACCTTTGTCTGTTCATTCCAGGTAAAAAACTCTTGATATAATACATTTCCTGGAATTGTTTTCAAAAAATCATCATTATTTATATAATTGTAGAATTCTTTTCGCTTCCCTTCATTTATAAAGTCAACTGCAGTTAAAAAAACCTTATTATCAATGTTTCTCCTTACGAAATCAATAATTGAATGATCTTCGTTGTCTTTTCTTTCAATATAAGAGGCATATTGCTCAATTAGACTTCTATCATAGAAAAATTCTTTATCATCAATAATAAGACGTAGTGCGTTGAATTTAATTTCCAAAAGTCGTTTGTATGCATGGGTAATCAAGAAATTTAGTGCATTTAAGATACTTGTTTTACCAAATCCATTTTCACCAATAACGATCAATGTAGAATGATTAAATGTTATACTTACATCTTTGTAACCAAAAAGGCCGATAATCTCAAATTTCTGAATAAAAGTATTCTTCATAATGTAATTAATATATTTAATTTGCGCATAAAGTTATATGTATAAGTTTGAAAAAGCAATTGAATTTGCTAATAATATATATATAATGAGAAAAATGATAATGTTTTCTGATTCTTAAAGCCAATGTAGTGTTAGATTGTATTTATAATTTGATATAGAGTTTACAACTTTAAAGTTGTATTATCCAGTTTTTTTAACTACCTTTGTCTAATAGGTTAAATAAAGGTACTTTTTGATATATAATATGGTAGATGATCATATCAATATAGTTTCAGAGATGACTCCTGACAAGTTAGAAGAGAGATGGAAGAATAATTCTTTAGCTATAGCAACTATTATGTCTGGTAGAATGGCTGAGCTTGGTTTAACACAACGGACTTTAGCTAAAAAAATGAATTGTACTCAACAGTATGTTTCAAAAGTGCTGAAAGGGCGTGAGAATCTATCATTAGAAACTATGTGTAAGATAGAAAATGCACTAGATATTAAAATATTAAATACTGAATTAAAGAAGTAAAACTTCATAGCGATATAAAAGTATGTCAATACAAAACGAAGCTGCATTAGAAGCAGGGCTGATAAATACACTTCAGCAAATGGACTATGAATATGTCCAAATAACTGAAGAGAATAACCTGTATGCAAATTTTAAGCAACAGCTTGAAGTGCATAATCATAGGCAATTGTTAGAGCATGGACGTACTGAATTCACAAAGGAAGAATTTGAAAAGATACTTATCTATCTTGAAGGAGGAACACGCTTTGAAAAAGCGAAAAAACTCCGGGATCTCTATCCGCTTGACACGGCAGACGGCAAACGTATTTGGGTAGAATTTCTCAACCGCCAACAATGGTGTCAAAATGAGTTTCAGGTGTCCAACCAAATCACAGTGGAAGGGCGAAAGAAATGTCGTTATGACGTAACCATTCTTATTAACGGACTTCCATTGGTGCAAATTGAGCTAAAGCGCCGTGGGGTGGAACTCAAGCAGGCATATAATCAAATACAGCGTTACCACAAGACGTCTTTTCATGGTTTGTTTGATTACATTCAATTATTTGTAATTTCCAATGGCGTAAACACACGCTATTTTGCAAACAATCCGAACATAGGTTACAAGTTTACCTTCAACTGGACTGATGCTTCCAATCATCCATTCAATGAATTAGATATGTTTGCTGCGTTCTTTCTTGAGAAATGTACACTCGGAAAAATTATTGGCAAATATATAGTGCTACATGAGGGTGATAAGTCTTTGATGGTTCTCCGTCCATATCAGTTCTATGCCGTAGAAAAGATATTGGATAAAGTAAAGAATTCAAACGACAACGGTTATATATGGCATACGACAGGTGCCGGAAAGACATTAACTTCTTTCAAGGCAGCCCAACTCGTTTCCGAACTGGATGATGTGGATAAAGTGATGTTTGTTGTTGATCGTCACGACCTTGATACGCAGACCCAGTCAGAATATGAGGCATTCGAACCTGGTGCGGTGGATGGTACAGACAATACGGATGAACTAGTAAAACGTCTGCAAAGCAATTCCAAAATTATCATTACTACTATCCAAAAACTCAATGCCGCTGTCAGCAAGACTTGGTACAGCAACAAGATAGAAGCGATACGCCACTCTCGCATTGTCATGATATTCGATGAGTGCCACAGAAGCCACTTTGGGGAAAGTCACAAACGAATAATGAAGTTCTTTGACAATGCCCAAGTTTTCGGTTTTACGGGTACTCCTATCTTTGCGGAGAATGCGGTGGACGGGCATACCACAAAAGAAATCTTTGGGAATTGTCTGCATAAATATCTCATCAAGGATGCCATTGCTGATGAAAATGTATTGGGGTTCCTTGTGGAATATTATCATGGAAATGAAGAGGTGGAAAAAGAAAATGCCACCCGTATGGAGGAAATAGCAAAGTTCATCCTCAATAATTTTAGCAAGTCAACTTTTGACGGGGAATTCGACGCACTATTTGCTGTGCAGTCTGTACCTATGCTTATCCGTTATTATAAGATATTTAAATCTCTGAATCCTAAAATCCGCATAGGTGCGGTATTTACATACGCTGCTAACGGCAGTCAGGATGACGAACAGACAGGAATGGGTACAGGACAATATGTAAGTGGTAGTGTTGGAGAAGCTGACGAATTGCAGGCCATCATGGACGACTACAATGAAATGTTCGGCACTTCATTTACAACAGAAAATTTCCGGGCTTACTACGATGATATAAACCTGCGCATGAAAAAGAAGAAAGCGGATATGAAATCGCTTGATCTTTGTCTTGTTGTAGGAATGTTTCTTACCGGTTTTGACAGCAAGAAACTGAATACGCTTTATGTGGATAAGAATTTGGAATATCACTCTTTACTACAAGCCTTTAGCCGTACAAACCGCGTATTGAATGAGAGAAAAAGATTCGGCAAAATTGTATGTTTCCGTGATTTGAAATCCAATGTAGATACGGCAATCAAGCTGTTCAGCAATTCCAACAACCTGGAGGATATTATAAGGCCGCCATACGAGGAAGTAAAAAAAGAATACATACAGTTGGCATCGGATTTTTTGAAAAAATACCCTAATCCAAGTTGTATTGACATTCTGCAAAGCGAAAAAGACAAAAAAGACTTTGTACTGGCATTCCGTGATATTATCCGTAAACATGCTGAAATCCAAATATATGAAGATTACAATGAAGATGCGGAAGATCTTGGAATGACAGAACAGCAATTTAATGACTACAAAAGTAAATATCTCGACATTACTGTCGGATTTATCGATACACCTGCCAGTCCATCTGTAGTTGCCGAAGAACCTGTCCCTTACGGAAATAATCAAGGTTTGGAGGATGTGGATTTCTGTCTGGAACTTCTACATAGTGATGTTATCAATGTAGCTTATATACTTGAACTCATTGCTGAACTTGACCCATATAGTGCCGATTATGCAGATCACCGTCAGCATATCATTGACACAATGATTAAAGATGCAGAAATGCGTAGCAAGGCGAAACTCATTGACGGTTTTATCCAAAAGAATGTGGATGAGGATAAGGAGAATTTTATGGTGCAACGTAAAAAAGCGGATGGCACTAGCGATTTGGAAGAACGATTGAATCAATATATTACTACAGAACGGGAAAAGGCAGTACGCTCTTTATCGGAAGACGAGGGTATTCCTTCTGATGTATTGACTCATTATTTGAAAGAATACGATTATCTCCAGAAGGAACAGCCGGAAATCATACAAAAGGCTTTAAAAGAGAAACATCTTGGACTGATTAAGACCCGAAAGGCTTTGACAAGGATAATGGATAGGTTGCGTAGTATAATAAGAACTTTTAGTTGGGAATAAAAAATGAATCGAGTAAATGTAGACTATATCGGTGTAGTGAGAACAGCAAAAGATGGTAATGTCGTTTTTACAAAAGTACCCATAACAAATGAGTACCAAGAACTGCTGGGGACACTAAAGGACATGGTATCAAATAGGAATATGACAGTACTTGATATGCAGGGGCATTTTGATAGAGAATTTAGATGTGCGCCCCGTGGCTTTAACTATTGTCATCCATGGTCATATTCAACTTCTTATATTGGAGGAGCTGGTTATCCAACTAGTTACACTTATCAAGAATATCAAAGCAAATTACGTGATTGCGATAATGAAGAACAAATGTCACAATCACTAAAAAGAGCATACGAAAAGGAAGCAATACGTTATATCCAAGCTTTTTGTTATCATAGGAAGCTTCAGCTTTTGAAGCAAGATGATAATAATCGAATGTTTTCATCTGAGAATATTGGTTGGACTGATTATGTTTATGATTTAAACAACGATGTACAATTCCGACTAAAAACTAATTTTGGATACGGGATGTCATCCTATTTCTTTGTTAATTTGACATATAAAGGTATAGACATTTTACCGTATTCCATGATGGTCTCTTACTATTATGCAAATATGGCTGATATCATTCGTTACACAAGAATGTATGATCCTAAGCCTGACAGTTGGAACATTGCGCTCGATTTTGTGGCAAGAACTACCAATGAAGCGGCTACGGACACTTCTTCTTTTGTGCGTAAATGGATTACAAATGAGATACAAATGATGATGGCTGGATTGAAGCGTTTTGCTCAGAATCCGTCAATGGCATTTTCTATCCTTAAGCTCAAGAAACAAATAGATGGATTAATAACGATACGTAACATAAATCAATCGGAAGAAGCAAAATATAAAGTATATCCCCATGAAATGGAGATTGCTAAGCAAGCAGAAAAGATTTCTGGAGCTTTAGATTTCCTTTCCAACTTAGAGGCTCTATCTGATCTTTTCCCAGAGGTTGCGCAAGATATTCAAATGATTAAAGACTTAAACATTGGGTTACTGCCATCGTTTATAAGAAAAATTGAAGAAATAGGTGCTGAAGTTGAACGACGTCAAATAGAAACAACCCAGTTAGAAGATGAAATTGAGACATTAGAACGATTCTGCAAACCTCACAATGATGCAATTATGGAATTAAAAAAGGAGAAAGAGAATGAAACCGGTAAATATGTACCTGAATATGAAGTACGAGAGAAGTATTGCAAGGAACATCATGATTATAAACAGAAGTACGATAAGCTGAATGAACTGCAAAATAAGGTTCGTGAGAAAAAAGATGATATATGGAATCGCAAAAACTTTGTGATGCAAATTGAATCTTGTGTGAATAAAATAAGAACAACGTTACAACTATCGGCATAATAATATGAGCGAAGAATTACAACAGAAACTCCGTGACCAGCTTTGGGAGGTCGCAAACCGTTTGCGTGGCAATATGTCGGCAAGCGACTTTATGTATTTTACCTTAGGGTTTATCTTTTATAAATACTTGTCGGAAAAAATAGAGAAATACGCCAACAGTGCACTTGAAGATGACGAAGTCACTTTTAAAGAATTGTGGGATATGACCGATACCGATGCAATGGAGTTACAAGAAGAGGTCAAAAACCAGTGCCTGGAAAATATCGGTTATTTTATAGAGCCCAAATATCTGTTTTCATCTGTGATAGACACAATCAAACGGAAAGAAAATATCCTGCCTATGCTGGAACGCTCCTTGAAGCGCATAGAGGACAGTACCCTTGGACAGGACAGTGAAGAGGATTTCGGAGGACTGTTCTCTGATATTGATTTGGCTTCTCCAAAATTGGGTAAGACCGCTGACGACAAGAATACATTGGTCAGCAATGTGCTTCTTGCTTTGGATGATATAGATTTTGGTGTGGAAGCCTCACAGGAAATTGATATTCTTGGTGATGCCTACGAATACATGATTTCCCAATTTGCTGCTGGAGCCGGAAAGAAAGCAGGAGAGTTCTATACACCTCAGGAAGTCAGTCGTATATTGGCGGAGATTGTTTCTATCGGCCACCAGCGCTTGCGCAATGTGTATGATCCTACTTGTGGCAGCGGTTCGTTGTTGTTACGTGCTGCAAGTATAGGAAAGGCAGTATATATTTACGGACAGGAAAAGAATCCGACTACCTATAACCTTGCCCGTATGAATATGCTTCTTCACGGAATCAAGTTCAGTAACTTCAAGATAGAAAACGGTGATACACTAGAATGGGATGCTTTCGGCGATACCCAGTTCGATGCAGTAGTCGCAAATCCGCCGTTCTCTGCTGAATGGAGTGCAGCTGACAAGTTCAATAATGATGACCGTTTCAGTAAGGCCGGACGACTCGCACCGAAGAAAACAGCCGATTACGCTTTCATTTTACATATGATTTACCACTTGAATGAAGGCGGTACAATGGCTTGTGTTGCTCCTCATGGTGTATTGTTCCGTGGAAACGCAGAAGGTGTTATCCGTCGTTTCCTCATAGAAAAGAAAAACTACATAGATGCCATTATAGGATTGCCAGCTAACATTTTCTATGGTACAAGTATTCCCACCTGTATTCTTGTCTTCAAGAAATGCCGTAAAGAAGATGACAATATCCTATTCATTGACGCAAGCAAGGAGTTTGAAAAAGTAAAGACTCAAAACAAGCTTCGTCCACAGCATATACAGAAGATTGTTGAAACCTACCGTGACCGTAAGGAAATAGAAAAGTACAGTCATCTTGCCAGCTTACAAGAAGTGGCCGACAATGACTACAACCTGAATATCCCCCGGTATGTTGATACCTTTGAGGAAGAAGAACCTATCGACATCAAGGCCGTAATGGCAGAAATCAAAGAACTTGAAGCCAAACGTGCCGAACTGGACAAAGAGATTGAGGTATATTTGAAAGAATTGGGACTAGTTGAATAAGTGGAGGTATAATGGCAAAACGGTTTGAGATAAGAAACAGTACGGCAGAATTCCTAATCTTCGCTATTGAGGGCAAGGAAGATGGCATACAGGTGGTGTATCAGAATGATACTATCTGGTGTACGCAGAAAGCTATGGCAACCTTATTTGATTGTTCGACAGACAACATCGGTTTGCACCTGAAGAATATATATGCCAGTCAGGAGTTACAGAAAGAAGCAACTACCGAGTTTTTCTCGGTAGTTCAAACAGAGGGTGAACGTCAAGTCAACAGAAAGACCCTGTTCTACAATTTGGATGCCATTATATCTGTAGGGTATCGGGTAAACAGTATCAGAGCCACACAATTCCGCCAATGGTGTACCTCAGTCATCCGTCAATTCTCTATACGAGGTTATGTGATAGACAAGAAACGTATGGAAAATGGATCATTTATCGGTGAGGACTATTTTGAGCACTTACTGGCTGAAATTCGTGAGATCCGTCTCAGTGAACGCCGGTTTTATCAAAAACTTACTGACATTTACGCTACAGCTATTGATTATAACCGTGATGCCCCAACCACAAAGTTATTTTTCAAGAAGGTTCAGAACAAGATGCATTATGCGGTACACGGCCAGACAGCAGCAGAACTGATTGTGAACAGAGCCAATGCTGAAAAAGAACACATGGGACTGACTACCTGGGAGAATGCTCCAGACGGGAAAATAGTCAAGACTGATGTAAGTATTGCCAAGAACTACCTAAAAGGTATAGAATTGGAAGATATGGGACGTTTGGTCAATGCAGTTCTGGATATGGCAGAGCGTATGGCAAAGCGTCATATACCTATGACGATGGAAGATTGGGCAAAACGTATTGATCTCATTCTGGAAGCAAGTGGTGATGCAATCCTTACCGATGCAGGCAAAGTAACGGCTGAGTTTGCCAAGAAATTTGCTGAAGCAGAATTTGAAAAATACCGAATTATTCAAGATCGCTTGTTTAGTTCAGATTTTGACCGTTTTAATAAAGGTGACAACTTTCTGCCGTTTGATATTAATCCCGATAAAGAATAATGACTATGACAAATAATAAAGATAAAAAAGTCCTTAATGTTCCAAATCTAAGATTCCCGGAATTTATAGAGGAATGGAAAAGGTGTATCATCGGTGAATTAACCACTAAAGTAGGTAGTGGGATGACACCAAGAGGAGGTAAAGCTGTATATAAATCTGAAGGTCATCCTTTTGTTCGTAGCCAGAATGTGGGGTTAGGACATCTGATATTGGATGATATTACATATATAGATGAAGATACCCATCAACGGCAAAAGAGCACTGAATTACAGTTAGATGACGTACTTCTTAATATAACAGGAGCATCGATTGGTCGTAGTGCCTTGGTAAATCAACAGATTGTGGGTGGTAATGTAAATCAGCACGTTTGCATTATTCGTGCGAATAAAAAGCTAATACCTTCTTTCCTTTGCTATTTTTTATTGTCTCAATATGGTCAAAAACAAATAGAAAGTTTTCAAGCTGGAGGGAATAGGCAGGGGCTAAATTTTGAGCAAATCAGATCTATTAAAATCGGGTTGCCATCAATAGAAGAACAAAAGAAAATTGCAGATTTATTACTGCTTATTGAACAACGCATTACTACTCAAAACAAAATCATTAAGAAATTGCAATCCTTAATTAAAGGGATTACAATTTTACTAACAACCAAAGGAGCGCCTAATACTATTATCGCTCAATGTTTAGAGTGCCACAGTTCAACGCTTCAAGAAAGTGAAGTTTCACACAGCGGATTGTATAAAGTGTTTGGTGCAAACGGCTTGCTCGGATATACCGATATGCCGCAAAGGAATGGTGACTCGATACTGATAATCAAAGACGGTTCAGGTGTAGGAACAGTGTCTTACGTACAAGGTGAATTTTCGATAATTGGCACGCTCAACTATCTTACAGCCATGGTAGTGTAAAATAAACTGTGTCACGCATTATTTTTCTCTATAAAACTCATCGGT
>ERZ835109.2705-NODE-2705-length-10789-cov-4.399199_pt1 | contig 10789 bp, 10 predicted proteins | sample MGYA00519946_ERZ835109 | MGnify/ENA primary metagenome ERZ835109 (study PRJEB31850, sample SAMEA3708771) | human gut metagenome | biome: human gut; feature: human-associated habitat; material: faeces | place: China | collected 2014 ...
TGCGCGCTGCGGGCATAGGCACCTTCGCAGGCCGCGGGCGACAGGCGCGCCAGCGCAAGGCGGCCGACATATTCCGCCGTCCCTTCGATGGTCTCCATGCGCGCCTCCTCCAGGAGAAGCTCCGGCTGGAGCGCCGCGCGGCTCTGCCGCAGAGCCAGTACCTCGGAAAGCGGCGCGCCGCCTGCCAGGGCGCGGTGCTCCTGTGCGCGCAGGGCCAGAAACGCGGGCTGCGGCTCCGTAGCCGCCAGCACCAAATCGTCCGGCCAGCCCTGCTCGCCGCAGCGGAACTGGAAGCTGTGGAACATCTCGTGCACGAGCGAGGCCGCAAGCCCCGCGGCATCCGCAGGCGGGTCTGCCTCCATATTCCAGATGGCAAGATACTCCCCCTGCCGGCACACGCTGGTGTTGCCGTAGAATTCCGCCGGGCGGGGCATCACCTCGCCGTTCAGAACGGCCGTGTCGTGCGTGTACAGGGCAAACGGGCAGGGTGCAAAGCCCGCCCACAGGGCCGGGAAGTCCAGCCTGTCCAGCTGCTCCCGTACCCGATCGTACCAGTTTTTCAGATCCATCGTCTGCATCTCCTTTCCCACAGCATAATAAAATCCCGCCGGAACTTCAACCTGAAATCCGGCAGGATTTTCCGGGGAAATAGACGGACAGCGCCTGCAGCGCCGCCAGCACATCCTGCGCCGGGCCGCGCAGCGTCACGCGCGAGAGCGCCGCATCTCCGCTGAAAGCCATGGTCACGCCATGCTCCGCCGCAAGGGCGGCCACAGTCCGGCAAAGCTCCGCTGCCGCGACCGGCAGGTCGAGCACGGCGCACAGCTGCCCCGTTGTGTCCATGCGCCGCTGGATGAAGTCCTCTGCCACGGCGTTCCGCCGCGCGCTCGAGGCGCTGCACACCTGCGGCAGGGCCAGAAACGCCGCGGTCTGCTCCGCCGTGAAGCGCCAGCCGCCCGGCGTCTTCTCCCCGGCGAGCAGGCCCCGCTTAAGATAGCTGCGCAGCGTGCGCTCCGTCAGCATGGAGATGGCCGCAAGCTGCGCCAGTGTGATACGTTCGCTCATACGATCCCCTTATAGAGCTTCATCGTAAATTCCGCGCCGCCGGGCACATTAGCTGCCGTGAGCGTGCCGTTCTGCGCCGCCGCGATGGAGCGTGAAAGTGCAAGACCGATGCCAACGCTCTGCTCCGGCGCGTTTTCGCCCTTATAATAGCGCTCGAACAGATGCGGCAGATCCTGCGGTGCGATGCCGCCGCCGGTATCGCGGATGACAATGACCGACGCAACGGCGTTTTCCTCCGCCCGCACCGTGATCGTGCCCTCCTGCATATGCTCCGAGCAGTTTTTCAGAATGTTGCCGAGGGCCTCCGCCGTCCACGCGGGATCGCAGCGGACGTTCCCGGAAGCCTCGACCTGCAGCTGCTGGCCGCGCAGCTCCATGCCGATGGCAAACGGCTCCGCCGCCCGCGCCAGCAGGGCCGAAAGCGGAATGGTTTCCGGGCAGAAGCGCGCCGTCCCGGCATCAAGCTTTGCCAGCTTCAGCAGCGATTCTACGAGCCAGTCCATCCGCGCCACCTGCCGCCGCAGCGCGCGCACGTCGCCGCGGCTTTCTTCGTCCACATGCCCGGCCAGACTCGTCAGCAGCAGGTTCACCGCCGTGAGCGGCGTACGCATCTGGTGCGAGATGTCCGCCATGGCATCGGCGAGCTGCAGCTTTTCCTTTTCGAGCTGCGCGGACTGCTCCCGCAGGCGGAGCGTCATTTTGCGCACCTCGCTGCGCAGCAGGCTGACCTCGCCCTCGCCATAATCGGCCAGATGGATATCGCCGCTGCCGTGCAGCACGGCGTCGATATCGGCCGCCAGGCGGGCCATGGCCCGGTAACGGCGGCAGAGCTCCACGGTATAAAGCCCCAGCAGCACAACGCCGAGCGCCAGCGTTACACAGGCGGCCCGCCAGCCGGATAAGAGCGCCGCCGCTGCCGAGGCGAGAAGCGTCACAAGTCCTCCCAGGAGCAGCGCCCGGCGCAGTTCCGGATTTCGAAGCATCGTTCAGCCCTCCATCCGGTAGCCGACGCCGCGCACCGTGCGGATGAGCGTCGGCTCCTGCGGGTTATCCTCGAGCTTGTCGCGCAGGCGCTTGATATAGACCGTCAGCGTATTGTCATTCACGAAGTCCCCCGCCACGTCCCAGATCTCCTCGAGCAGCTGCGCGCGGCTGAGCGTCGCGCCCCTGTGATTCAGGAATACGAGCAGCAGCCGGTACTCCAGCGCGGAAAGGCTCAGCTCCTGCCCGTTTTTGCTCACGCAGGCGCGCTCGGTGTCGACGCGCAGCGGACCGACATCCAAAACGGACTGTGCCCGCCCCGTGCGGCGCAGCACGCTGCGGATGCGCGAGACAAGCTCCCGCGGGCGGAAGGGCTTGGCGATATAGTCGTCCGCGCCGAGGTCCAGCCCCGTCACAACACTGTACTCGTCCCCGGACGCACTCAGGAAGATCACGGCCGTCCCGCCGCGCTGCTTCACAGCCGAGCAGACGGAAAAGCCGTTCCCGTCGCGCAGGCCAACATCGAGCAGCACAAGGTCAAATTCCTCCGTCTCCAGCAGAGCAAGCGCTTCGCGCTGACCGGAGGCCTGCCGCACGGCAAAGCCCTCACCGCGCAAAAACGACGTCAGCGGCTGATAGATCGCGCTGTCATCCTCCACCAGCAGGATCCGTTCCATATCCGCGCCTCCCATCCCGTTATCTTGCCTCTTATCATACCCCAACGGCATAAAATTTGCAAGACCTCACAGCCATTCGATATAATCAGATTTTTATCCGGCAGTTTCATCTTTAGAAGTATCTGCGCGCAAAAAATCGATTAAACTTTAAGAGATTATATGCTGTCAGAACCGGGGTGAAGGATCGTGAAAATCTATTGGTACCGTAATTCCAAGAACCTGATCGGGCACCGTCTGCACGACCTGCGTATCAGCCAGCACCTGACCCAGCGTCAGCTGGCCGCGCGCATGCAGCTTGCCGGAATGGAAATGAACGAAGTAACCATTCTGCGCATTGAAAAGGGCGTTCGGTTCGTGCCGGATTATGAGGTCGCCGAGCTGGCCAAGGCGCTCGGCGTGAGCTGCGACGACCTGCTGGAAGACTGCTGAAAGGATTCCTCTGGCAATATCGCACCGTTGCATTCGTCCTCCGGAAAATGCTTTCCCGGACCACACGGTATTGCCTTTTGTTTTTTTGCGCCGTTTCATCACAGACTTCTTGTTTTCTCTGTGATGACCGTCACAAAAAATGAAAAACGGGAGAAATCGCAGGCATGCTGCGGTTTCTCCCGTCATCTTGTCAAACAGTCCCTCCGGGGATTTTTGACAAGATGCTTTCAGACTTGCAAAATCAATTTTTGTATCATGATTTTGCAATTCTGCCGCTGCGGCGGGTAATGGAACGCGAAAGGAAACCCTGACGGTTTCCTTGTATTATAGAGTAGTAGTTTTTATAGCCCCTATCCAAGGGCTGTGCTACACTGTAAGGGATGCTGTGGATTGGTTTCGGTTCCCTACCGCTAGACGGTTTTTGAAAGGCTCCAACCACAGCCCTTTACAGTATTGTTAATTAGTTAGATACCGCCAGACGGTTTATGTGGAACAAGGCTACAAGAGTAAAGAGTTCTGTGGAATCAGCATCAAATAAACACATCGGAGGTATTCTCATGGTTTGCGTAGGAATTGACGTGGCCAAGGACAAGCACGACTGCTTCATCATCAGCTCGGAAGGTGAAATCCTGGCAGATGTATTCACCATCCCGAACAACGCAGAGGGCTTCGACACGCTCTTGCAGGCAATCCGCCGCAGTACTCGTCCGGAGGATAAAATAAAAGTAGGGCTTGAGGCTACCGGACACTACAGCTACAACATCCTCGGATTTCTTCTTGACAAAGGTCTACCCACCTATGTCATCAATCCGCTGCACACCAATCTCTACCGAAAAAGCCTGAGCCTTCGCAAAACGAAGACAGACCGTGTCGATGCGCGAACCATTGCGGCTATGCTCATGTCTGATGTGGACCTCAAGTCCTACACAGACACAGTATACCACAACGAGGAGCTAAAGTCACTCACAAGATACCGGTTTGACAAAGTTCGTGAACGAGCAAAGCTGAAGCAGTCCGTTTCCCGTCTGGTCACAATCTTGTTCCCAGAGCTTGAAAAGTTGGTCTCGTCACTGCATTCGGCCTCTGTTTACGCACTTCTCAGCGAATTTCCTGGCGCCAAACAGATTTCCAGCACGCACATGACGCATTTGAAAGCAGTTTTGAAAAACGCTTCTCAAGGCCGCTATGGCCAGGAGATGGCCGAGACCATTCGGAATGCGGCACGCTCCTCAGTCGGCTCTGTCATGCCCGCCAAGTCTCTTGAATTACAGCACACGATTCGCTTGATTCGTGAATTGGACGCCGAAATCGAAGATATTGAAACTGCCATTCAAGCCATCGTGGACGAAATGCAGTCTCCCATTACTACGATCCCAGGCATGGGTGTCCGTATGGGAGCGGTTATCCTGGCTGAAATAGGTGATTTCTCTCGCTTCGACTCGCCAGATAAAATCCTCGCATACGCAGGGATGTCACCTTCCACTTACCAGTCCGGGCAGCTTTCACTGTCTGGAGCCTACTCGCACATGGAAAAACGAGGTTCCCGTTACTTGCGCTACGCTCTTTACAATGCCACAAAACACGTCTGTCATTGGGACCCGACCTTTGCCGCTTACCTTGCCAAGAAACGGGCCGAGGGGAAGCACTACAACGTTGCGCTCTCTCATGCGGCAAAGAAATTGGTACGTCTGATTTTTGCAATGGAGAAATCTCAGCGGCCATACTGCGCCGCAGCATAACCCCGATTTTTCATAAGCTCAAGTAGGCGTCCAGAAGGACGTCAGCTTTGCTATACCCCTTTTGAACCGTCTAAATTTTTGCCGCTCCTCCGCATTTCGGGCTTGACTTTTAATAGTTAGTCTTTCACACTATCCTTCCCTCCGAGACTTTCGGCTAGACAGATTTTTTTGACAGTCAGAGCAGCGGTGCAAACGCGCCGCTGCTCTGACTATATATCAGGATATCAGGTGTTCCGCTTCTGCGGCTCAAAGTGCACATCGAGCTGCGGGTAGGGGATGGCGATGCCGCGGGCGTCCAGCTCACGCTTGACAGCCTCGTTCACGGCAAAGCGCACGTCGAGGTAGTCGCCGCTTGCGGTCCACAGCATCAGCAGGTACTGGATGCTGCTGTCCTGATAGTTGTTCAGCACGACCAGCGGGGCAGGGTCCTGCAGTGCCTTCGGATGCTGCGCCGCGGCGAGCAGGGCCTCGCGGACCTTCTCCGCCGGAGCGTCGTACGACACGCCGATATAGAGGTCCACGCGGCGGCGGCCCTCGACGGAATAGTTGCAGATGCGCGCCGAGGCGGCGTCGCTGTTCGGGATGTAGATGCGCTTGCCGTCGACCGTAGCGAGCTTCGTATACGAAACGCTGATCTCCTCCACGGTGCCGCTGTCGCTGCCGATCTCCACAAAGTCGCCGACGTGGAACGGGTGCGTCGTCAGGAGCGTCACGCTGCCGACAACGTTGGAAAGCGCGTTCTGCACAGCAAGCGAAATGGCAAGGGAGACGACACTCAGGATGGCGACGAGCGACGTGACGTCCACACCGAGGGAGCTTGCCGCCACGAGCACGAGGATGGTATAGAGCAGGGTTCGCATGGCCGCCCGCAGGAACGAGAACATCGTCCGCTCCAGCCGGGAACGTTCGAGCACGCGGTCAAACAGCTTCAGCAGCAGCTTGACGAGCAGAAGCCCGATCACGACGATGAGGATGACCGGGACGAGCTTCTGCAGCGTCAGGGATGCAAAGAATTTCTTGATGGAAGCCAGATCCATGGCTTACGCCTCCGCTTCCGGCAGGGTCTCCTGCTTGGACCCCCGCAGGCGCTTGTCGGCATCAACATACTGCATGAGCTCGTCGCCCGTGATGGTCTCCTTCTGGAGCAGATACAGGGCGACCTCGTCGAGCAGGCCGCGGTTTTCGGTCAGAATTTTCTTGGCCTGATCGTAGCTGTCGTTCAGGAGCTTGCGGACCTCTTCGTCCGCGGCGGCGGCCGTCGTCTGGGCGCAGTCGGTGTAGGACTGGCCGTCGAGGTACTCGTTGCCCTTCGTCGTCAGCGCCATGAGGCCGATGCGGTCGCTCATGCCGTACTGCATGACCATCTTGCGTGCCAGATCCGTCGCGCGCTCGATGTCGTTCGACGCGCCGGTCGTCTCAATGCCGAACACGGTCTGCTCCGCAGCGCGGCCGCCGAGCATGGTGCGCAGCTCCACGAGCAGCTCGTCGCGGGAATTGAGGTACTTTTCCTCCTCCGGCATCTGCATGGTGTAGCCCAGCGCGCCGGACGTGTGCGGGACGATGGTGATCTTGGAAACGGGCTGCGTGTGCTTCTGCAGCGCGGCCACGAGCGCATGGCCGACCTCGTGATAGGCCACAATACGCTTTTCGATGTCCGTCAGAACGGTGCCCTTCTTCTCGGTACCCGCGATGACGACCTCGAACGACGTCAGCAGGTCCTCCTGGTTCACGGTCTGGCGGCCCATGCGCACGGCGCGCAGCGCCGCCGTATGGCCGAGGTGCGGCGGGTTGAAGCTGCCGCCATAGATGCAGATCTTCATTTCTTCGCCTTTTTCACGAGCTCGATCTTCGGCTTTTGCTCGTTGCGCTTATAGAGCACGAATTTCGAACCGATGACCTGCACAGGTTCCGCGCGGCAGGTCGCAGCAAGCTGGTCGCACGCCTCGCGCGCGGTCAGAAGCGAGTTTTCGAGCACGCGCCCCTTGACGAGCTCGCGCGCCTTGAGCGCGTCGTTCATCTGGGTGACGATGTTGTCGGTGATGCCGCCCTTGCCAATGTGGACGATGGTATCCTCCGTCGCGGCCAGACCGCGCAGCTGGGCGCGCTGTTTACTTGTCAGCATAGTAATTCCTCAATTCTTCTTTCAGGATTTTGAGCGCATTTCCGCGGTGGGAAATGGCGTTTTTCTCTTCCGGGCGCAGCTCCGCCATGGAACAGTCGTAGCCATCCGGCAGAAACAGCGGGTCATAGCCGAAGCCGTTTTCCCCGCGCGGAGCAAACAGGATGCTGCCCTCGCACGTGCCGCGTGCGCGCAGCACGTCGCCGTTCGGGAACGTGCAGCAGATGCACGATACGAACCGCGCCGTGCGGTCGGTACGGTCGCCGAGATTGTGCAGCAGGAGCTCGTTGCGCGCGGCGTCCGTATCATCGTGCCGGCCGGTATAGCGCGCCGAGTGCACGCCGGGCGCACCGCCGAGCGCATCGACCTCGAGGCCGGAGTCGTCCGCAATGGCGGCCTGCCCCGTCGCGCGGGTCACGGCGATGGCCTTCAGATAGGCGTTTTCCTCGAAGGTCTCGCCGGTCTCGTCGACCTCAAAGTCGCAGCCGGCCGCGCTCTGTGGGATGATCTCGATGCCCATGTCGGCAAAGATGGCGCGAAACTCATCTAACTTATGTGCATTATTGCTCGCAAGGATCATGACAGCAGCGCCTCCACAAATTCCGCAGGCTTGAACTCCAGCAGGTCGTCAATCTGCTCGCCGACGCCGACATATTTCACCGGCAGCTGCAGGTCGTTTGCGATCGCAAAGACGATTCCGCCCTTGGCCGTGCCGTCGAGCTTCGTGAGCACGATACCGGTGAGATCCGCCGTGTCGAGAAACTGCTTGGCCTGAATGAGACCGTTCTGACCGGTCGTGGCATCGAGCACCATGAGTGTTTCAATGTCGGCCTCCGGCAGCTCGCGGCGGATGACGCGGGTGATCTTATTGAGCTCGTTCATGAGGTTTGCCTTGTTGTGCAGACGGCCGGCGGTGTCGATGATGACGACATCCACGCCGCGCGCCTTTGCCGCCTGAATGGAGTCGAACACCACGGCGGCGGGGTCAGAGCCCTCCTCGTGCTTGACGATCTCCACGCCGGCGCGCTGCGCCCAGACGGTGAGCTGGTCGGCGGCCGCCGCGCGGAACGTATCCGCAGCGGACAGGAGCACACGGTTACCCTCCTTCTTGAGCTGGGAAGCGAGCTTGCCGATCGTCGTCGTCTTGCCGACGCTTCCCGTGATGCCGTTGACGCCGACGACGAGCACGACCGACGGCTGCGTCGTGAGCAGGAGCATGGTGTCCTGCACCTTGAGGATGCGCGTGAGGATCTGCACGAACTCCTTTTTCACCTCCGCGCCGGTGGTCAGCTTTTTGAGCTCGATGGCCTTGCGCAGCTGCGCGATGGCCTTGGTCGTCGTCTCAACGCCGGTGTCGGCAAGGATGAGCGTCTCCTCAAGGTCCTCAAAAAACTCCTCATCGCCCGGCGCATAGGCGGCAAAGATGCCGGTCAGCTGGGCGTCCATTTTCGTCTTGGTCTTGGTCAGACCCTGTTTGATCTTATCAAAAAATCCCATAGACTATCTTCTCCGTTACGATATGGTTTTAGCCGCCTCATCCAGCGAGAGCTCGATGATGCGCGACACGCCTTTTTCCTGCATGGTCACGCCGAACAGGTGGTCGGCCTCCTCCATGGTGCCGCGGCGGTGCGTGATGACGAGAAACTGCGTGCTCTTGGCGAGGCGGCGCATATACTGCACATAGCGCGTGACATTCGCCTCGTCGAGCGCGGCTTCGATCTCGTCCATGACGCAAAACGGCGTCGGACGCACCTTCAAAATGGCAAAGTAGAGCGCGATGGCCACGAACGCCATCTCGCCGCCGGACATCAGGCTCAGCGTTGAGAGCGCCTTGCCGGGCGGCTGCACCTTGATCTCGATGCCGCTGTCGAGCACGTGCTCCGGATCCTCGAGCACGAGCGCCGCCTTGCCGCCGCCGAAGAGCTCCAGGAAGGTCTGGCGGAAAGCCTGATCGATCGCCTGAAACTGCGTGGTGAAAATGCCCTCCATCTCCCCCGTCACATCGGCGATGATGCCGGTCAGCTCACGCTTGGCCTTGAGGATATCGTCCCGCTGGCCGGTGAGGAAGGTATAGCGCGTGTTCACGCGCGTGAATTCGTCGATCGCACCGAGGTTCGGCGTGCCCAGCGCGCCGATACCGCGGCGCAGCTCGGCGATGCGGCGGCTGGCCTTGGTCATATTCTCGATCGGCTGGCGCAGCGCCTCGGCCGCCGTGCGGCTGAGCTCGTAATTGTCCCAGAGCTTATCGAGGATCTGCTTTTCCTCCATGTCGGCCGAGAGCTTTTTCTGCTCAAAGCGCGACACGAGCCCCTGCATGTCCAGCAGGTCGCGGTTGCGCGCCTGCGCATCGCGGTCGGTGCGCGTGCGCTGTCCCTCCAGCTCCAGCTTGCGGCTGCTGCACGCGGCGAGCTCACCGCGCAGCGTCTCGGCGCGCTGGCGCAATTCAGCTAGACGGCGCTCGTGCATTTGCAGCGTCTGCTGCAGCTGCTGCGTGCCGGTCTCCGCCTGCGCGATCTGGTCAAGGCGCGCCTTGCGGTCGCCGGCCATCTCCTCGAACAGATCGTGGATCTGCTGCGTGGTACGCAGGATGGTCTCGCGCTCGGCTTCGAGCGACGCCGTCTCCGCCCGCAGCCCGGCCAGCCGGTCGGCCAGCTCCTGCCGGCGGCGGTCAAACGCGCCGCGGCCGAGCTCGCTCTGATCGCGTTCGGCGCGAAGCTGTGCAAGCGTCTCCTCCGCCGAGGCTGCATCGGCACGGGCAGCGGCAATGCGCTCCTGATTCGTCTTTTGCTGCGCGCGGCAGGCGTCAATGGACGCGTTTTGCCCCGCAATGGTCTCCTGTGCGGCGTTTTGGAGCAGCACGACCTGTGCCGCCTCGCTCTGCGCCTTGTGCAGCGTCTCGACCGCCTGCTCCAGCTGCGCCTGTGCGGTGTCGAGCTGTGCGTGCGCCGTGTCGAGCGCCGCCTGCGCATCCTCGAGCTCGAGCGCGCACTGCTGCTTTTCGAGCGTGAGCGCGTCCAGCATCTCGCGCAGACGCTTGAGCTCGTTGGCGCGCGACAGGATGCCGCTGCCCTTGGCGGCGCTGCCGCCGGTGAGCGAGCCGCCGGCATTGACGAGCTGCCCGTCAAGCGTGACGATGCGGTAGCGGTGGTCATAGCGCCTGGAGATGGCGATGGCGTCCTTCATCGTCTCGGCGACGACGGTGCGGCCGAGGAGATTGCTGACGATATCACGGTAAGCGGCCGCGCAGGTGACGAGCGTGTCGGCCACGCCGACATAGCCCGGTTCCTGATCCGGCACGCTGTTGAGGTGCATGGGTCGGATGGTATCGAGCGGCAGGAATGTCGCACGGCCGGTATCGCGCCGGCGCAGCAGCTCGATGGCCTGTGCGCCGCAGCTCTGCGTCTCGACGACGATGTTCTGCGCCGCCGCGCCGAGCGTGATGTGTACCGCGCGCCGATGAGCATTTACGAGGTGCACCTCGGCTCCTGGCGCCGACCGGAGACCGGGCTGCCGTGGTACCGCTCGGTCGCGGATGAATTGGCAGACTACTGCCGCGAGATGCACTACACGCACGTGGAGCTGCTGCCTGTGACGGAATACCCCTACGACGGGTCGTGGGGCTATCAGGTGACGGGGTACTACGCCCCCACCAGCCGCTACGGCACGCCGCAGGACTTCATGTATTTTGTCGACAAGCTCCACCGCGCCGGCATCGGCGTGATCATGGACTGGGTCCCGGCGCACTTTCCGAAGGACGCGCACGGACTCGCGCGCTTTGA
>ERZ835109.2713-NODE-2713-length-10758-cov-3.088386_pt1 | contig 10758 bp, 6 predicted proteins | sample MGYA00519946_ERZ835109 | MGnify/ENA primary metagenome ERZ835109 (study PRJEB31850, sample SAMEA3708771) | human gut metagenome | biome: human gut; feature: human-associated habitat; material: faeces | place: China | collected 2014 ...
AGAGAAGAACAGAAAGAAAATTTTACAGTTTAAAAATATAAGTTACAATTATTATATGAAAAAATTCTTGCGGCAGAGGTGAAAAATGAAAAAGCAGGTAGCTGTAATTACAAGGGCAAAAGAGATAAGAAATTCCATGAAAGACCAGATTCATATGATTTTCGGGGAACTTGTTGAAACAAATATTTACAGTCTTGAAGATAAAACTATAGACAAATTAAAAAAATCTGATTTATATGTGGTTTCAAGCAGTGCTTATGAATATTTAGATGAAAAGTTTTTGAAAAATAAAAATCTGGTTATAGTTGATTATACTATAAGCAAAGAAAGAAAAAATTTTTTGAAAAATTTTCCAAAAGGAACAAAGGCAGTATTTTTTAATGTAAGCCAGAAAATGTGTATGGAAGCTATTGCTATGATGTATCATCTGGGAGTAAATAATATAGAATTTATTCCTGCTTATCCAAATATGGAAAATTTTCCTAAAAATAATCTTATAATTACTCCTGCAGAAACAAAACTTCTTCCAAAAGAAGCCGAGGGAAGAGATATAATTGATATTGGCCACAGAATTTTAGATGCTAATACAATAATTGAAATAGCACTGAAACTTGAATTTGAACATATTTTATATTATAAAAAAATTAAGGAATATCTGGATACTGTAGCAACCAACGATTACAGTTTAAATAAAATTTTAGAAAAGGCAACACAGTCTGAAAGCCAGCTTGGAATTTTAATGGGAATACTTGATATAGCAATAATAGGAGTGGATAAAGATAATTTTATCTGTTCGTGCAATGAGGGTGCAGAAAAAATTCTAAACAGAAAAAGTATAAATCTTATTGGAAACAGTGCCTGTGATATTCTTTCATGTGTTCCTTTTGGTGAAGTTCGTGAAACAAAACAAGAGATACGTTCAAGGCTTGTGACAGTAAATGGAGAATATGTAAACTTAAATATTACTCCCGTTATAAAAGCAGAAAATTATATGGGTGCATTTGCAGTTCTTCAAAGATTTAAGGAAGAGGAACAGAAACAGCATGAGCTTAGAAGACAGCTTCTTAATAAAGGGCATAAAGCAAAATATACTTTTGATGATATTTTGGGAGAATCGGGGGCAATAAAGAAAATAAAAGAGATAGCTAAAAAAATGGCAAAAACAAATTCTGCTGTTTTGATTACAGGGGAGAGCGGAACAGGAAAAGAACTTTTTGCCCATGCAGTTCATAACTATTCAGACAGAAAAGACTATCCTTTTGTAGCAGTAAACTGTGCAGCAATTCCTGAAAATCTTCTTGAGTCAGAACTTTTTGGATATGAAGAGGGGGCATTTACAGGAGCAAAAAAAGGGGGAAAAATAGGACTTTTTGAATTTGCCCACATGGGAACACTTTTTCTTGATGAGATTGAGGGAATGAGTCCGGCTCTTCAAATAAAACTTTTGAGGGTTATTCAAGAAAAAGAAATTATGAAAATAGGGGGCGGCAAAGTCATAAATATTGATGTAAGAATAATTGCCGCCACAAATGAAGAACTTAGAAAGCTTGTAAAAGAAAATAAATTCAGAAAAGATTTATATTACAGAATAAATACTCTGCCAATTATGATACCTCCTTTAAGGGAGAGGGAAGATGATGTTTATCTTCTTCTTGAAAAATTTAAAACAGAAATAGGTGCTGATTTTAAATTTACTCCAAAGGCAAAAGAGGCTTTTAAAATGTATAATTGGGAGGGAAATATAAGAGAACTTAAAAATTATGTGGAGTTTTTTAATTTTATGGGAGAGGAATATATAAATTTTGAAGATATGCCCCTTGCTGTAAAAGAATATTATGAGGAAAATGCACGTTGTATCCTGACAGTATGGGGACAAAAGGCAACCCAGTTAAATGACTATGCAAACAGGGGCTGGGGTGGATTAACTAACAGTTACTATCGTAAGCGTTGGAAACGCTTTACAACAGAAGTAATATCCGCCTCACTATCTAGCAAAAAGTTTGACGAAAAGCAATTTTATCAATCAATTACTGACTTCGAATATGAGTGGACATTATCCAAAGAGCACCATCCTATAATTTCTGGAGAGAACCCGATATTGTTGGCCAAGACATTATCTGAGAAATATATGCAATATTTTTATTAAGTACATACCTCAAAATAATTATAAATTATAAAACAAAACAGCCTATGAATATAATACCGAACTTATAATTAAGGAAATTATCAAATCTAAAGAAGAAAAAAATACAGAATTACTTAACTTTAAATTATTAATGTATGATGTCGGACTTACGAAAAAACATTTTTTCAATTAAAATCTGGACTGTTACGACATTCTGTTTATTATCACTAGTAAACATGAACGCCAGTAATACTCTCGCTCATTCTTTACAAAAAGATGAGATCAAAGAAGTAAAGGACAATCCTGGCAAGAAAGTAACAGGAAAAGTCTTGGATGAATTTGGAGAACCTATTCCCAGTGCATCAATATTGGTAGAAGGACGTTCAAGGGGAGTTATCACTGACTTGGACGGAACATTTGTGATAGAAGTCTTGCCAACAGATAAACTGGTCGTTTCTTTTCTGGGAATGGAAACACAGACTATTTTAGTAGGTAAGCAAACAAATATCGTAGTTAAAATGCAACCCCAAACAGCAGAACTTGACGAAGTTACCGTAGTAGCATATGGTAAACAGCGAAAAGCAAGCGTTATTGGTGCCATCAATACAGTTTCGATGAATGAGCTGAAAATGCCTGTTGCTAAATTGAGTTCCGGTTTGGCGGGACAGTTAGCTGGTATAGTTGTCATGCAACGTTCAGGTGAACCGGGTGCAGGTGCTGATTTTTGGATTCGGGGTATCAATACTTTCGGTGCAGGCAACAAACCTTTAGTGCTGGTTGATGGAGTAGAACGTAGTATGGACCTTGTAGATGTTGAGGATATCGCTTCTTTCTCTATTCTGAAAGACGCTACCGCAACAGCATTATATGGAGTGCGCGGAGCCAATGGTATTGTACTTATCACGACAAAACGTGGAACCGAATCAGCGCCTAAGATTAATGCACGGGTAGAATACGGTTTTACCAATCCGGTACGTATGCCCGAATTGGCTAATACGGAACAATGGATCAATTATTATAATGATATTACTTTGGAATCATCCGGACGCTTGGCTATACAACCTGAAGAAAAAGCAAAATACCTGAATAATACAGATCCGGATCTTTACCCGAATGTAGATTGGATGCAAACATTGTTTAAAGACTTCTCCAACACCACACGCGTGAATATCAACGTTACCGGGGGATCTCCTAAAATACGTTATTATGTAGGCGGCTCCTTTTATTCGGAAGGCAGTGTATTCAATATTTCGGATAAAGACCGCTACGATGCTTCAATGCGCTATAACAAGTTTAGTTTTCGTTCAAATATTGATATCAATGTAACTTCATCTACTGAGCTGAGTCTCTCACTGTCCAATCAATATGAGACCAAGAACCGTCCTTATGGTTCACTATCAGATTTGTATGCTTATATGATCCGAACTTCTCCGATAGCTACTCCTACTATTTATTCAGATGGCACTTTAGCTAAACCAAGTACGGGTACCAATCCTTATAACAGCCTGAATAACTCTGGGTACTCGCAGGATTTCTTCAACAATGCGCAATCACTTATTTCGCTTACACAGGATTTCTCAAAAATGGTAACTCCGGGATTAAAAGCCAATGTTAAGTTCTCATGGGACGCCTACAATGCGCATACACTAAACCGCATTGTAACACCATCTACCTACTATGCAACAGGACGTGATGAAGAAGGAAATCTTGACTTTGTAAGGAGTACTGAAGGTAGTGATTATATGAAACTCACACGGACGAATTCGGGCACACGTACTATCAACTTTGAAGCCTCAGCCAATTACGACCGCCTCTTTGGAGAAAAGCACCGTGTTGGAGCCTTGTTTCTTTTTAGTATGCGTAACTATACAGACAATTTCCCGGGTAATTATGTAGACGCTTTTGCCCACAAAAACATCGGTATTGCCGGTAGAGCTACTTATTCATATTACGACCGTTATTTTGCTGAATTTAACTTCGGATACAATGGCTCTGAGAATTTCGCACCTGACAAACGTTTTGGTTTCTTTCCCTCTTTTGCTATAGGATATATGCTAAGCAACGAAGCTTTCTGGGATCCGTTGCGTTCTACTATCCACCTGTTGAAAATCAAAGGTTCGTATGGAGAAATAGGTAATGACCAGATTGGCGGAAACAGACGTTTTGCATTCAACTCCACCATGAAAGAAGGACAATACGGCTATATTTTCGGAACGAATCCCGGTAGTGGAAGTATCGTAGGTATTTCTACAGGTATTCCGGGAAACCTGAATGTTTCATGGGAGAAAGCTCAAAAAGCGAATGTGGGACTGGAACTTGGCTTATTTGACCAGCTTAAATTCCAACTTGATTATTTTTATGAAAAGCGTACCGGTATCTATATTCAGCAAGAAAGTGTTCCTTCAATCGTCGGTCTCAATGAAACCCAGTATGTGAATCTTGGAGAAATGAAGAATCAAGGTTTCGATGGTTCTATGGAGTATGAACAACGATTTAATGACTGGTATGTCTCTGCCCGTGCCAATTTCACTTACAATCGAAATAAAAAGTTGTATGATGATAAACCGACTCCTATATGGCCCTACCAAAGTGAAGCTGGATTTGCCTATCGTCAGCAACGCGGTCTTATAGCTCTAGGTCTTTTTGAGTCAGAAGAAGATATAGCCAATAGCCCCAAACAAAACTTTGGAAACGTTCGTCCTGGTGATATTAAATATAAAGACATCAATGGTGATAACGTTATCGACGCATACGATAAGGTAGCGATTGGCTATACGGACGTACCGGAAATAAATTATGGATTTGGTATTAGTCTGGGCTGGAAAGGATTTGACGCTTCTCTGTTTATGCAGGGAGTAGGAAATGTGACTCGTATTATCGGTGGAGACGCTCTTTATGGTGCCTCTGATAATATAGAGCGTTTAGGACAGATTTACGCAGATGTAGCCGAAAAACGTTGGACAACCAGCAATCCTAATCCTAATGCTACTTATCCACGGCTTTCTATGAGCAAGGTAGAGAATAATCTTCAACCCTCCACCTACTGGCAACGTAATATGAGTTTTCTTCGTTTGAAAAATGTGGAGATAGGATATACCCTTCCGAAGCATATTTATAAACGTCTGGGCATGTCATCAATTCGTGTTTATGCACAGGGTGTCAACCTTTTGACATTCAGCAAATTCAAATTGTGGGATCCCGAACTCGATTCCAACTATGGAAATATATATCCTCAGATGAGAACAATCACCTTAGGTCTTAATCTTAACTTTTAAAGTATATTAGAACTATGAATAAAAAGATACGAATTTTAGGAATATTCCTATACTTCACCGTTGCATTCAGCTTTGTATCATGCAACGATTATCTGGATGTGACTTTGCTCGACCAGCTTACACAAGACGAAACCTTTAGTAAGCGTGTCTCTACCGAACAGTATTTAGCGCATGTTTATAGCTACTTGCCACGGGAATATGAATATCTGGAAGAAGGAAGCGCAGTTCCCCGTAGTGATGAAGCCATGTTCTCCTGGTATCAGTGGGTCAACTACCTCTCTTTCAATAATGGATCATGGGGACCTTCTACTCCAAACTATAATATTTGGAAAGCAAAGTATACAGGCATAAAACAAGCTAGTATATTCATGAACCATGTTGACGAATGTTTGGAGATTGACTCTGAAACGAGACGTATAATGAAAGCAGAAGCACGTTTTCTGCGAGCTTATTATTACTTTGAACTATTCCGTCAATATGGTCCTGTGTATATCTGGGGAGACATCGAATCGGATGAACTTATAAAACCGGAAACGATAGACCGTCATACAGTTGATGAAAACGTAAATTTCATAGCTGAAGAATATGATAAGGCTATTGCAGAACTTCCTGCAGAGATCAGCGATTTCACAAAATGGGCAGGACGTATCACCAAGGGAGCGGCAATGGCTGCCAAAGCGCGCTTAATGCTCTATGCCGCCAGTCCATTGTATAATGGATGCGATCTTTATAAAGGACAAATGAAGAATCTGTATGGTGATTTCCTTTTTCCACAAAGTCCCGATCCTCAAAAATGGGAAAAAGCCGCTAAAGCTGCCAAAGACGTTATAGATATGAACATCTATGAATTGTACAAAGACCAGACTGAAGCAGACCCTTTACTGCGTGCCATCAAATCTTATCAAGGAGTTCTTTTTGAAGAGTGGAATAAAGAGACGATCTGGGGTGCCTGGGGACGTAATCCTACTAATACTGGACTCGGAGCTATAGGTTTCTATCTGTATAGCCGGTGCATGCCTCCTAGAGTTTGTGAATTGGGTGTCGGTGGTTTCTGCCCGTCTCTGAAATTAGTAGATACTTATCCGATGGCTAAATCCGGAAGATATCCTGTTACCGGATATGACAATAACGGGAATCCTGTAATTGATGAGCAATCGGGATATACAAATACCGGTTTTACAGAAAATTTCAAGCAGCCGGGAGTCAGTTTTGCACCTGGATTTAAAGCGCATAATAGCTGTGTCGGACGTGACGCCCGTTTTTATGCTTCTGTATTTCCAAATGGTTTTTATTGGATCAATCAATATAAAGGCATAAAACAAGTTACCTTTTTTACGGGAGGATCGTCCTCGTACTTAGAATCCGGAGATTGTGTCAAAGTCGGATATATGTGGAGACGCCCACTCGATCCTGCTCTTAATACAGAAAGTGGCAGTTGGGGAACCGTATTCTGGCCCTATTTCCGTTTGGCCGAAATATATCTTGACTATGCTGAAGCTTGCAATGAGAAGCCCGAACGCAATGAAACGGAAGCATTGAAGTATATTAACCTTGTTCGCGAACGTTCCGGTTTAAATGCCCTCGAAACAGCGTATCCGGAAGTGAAAGGCAATAAGGATTTGTTGCGGATGCTGATTCAAAAGGAACGCATGGTAGAATTAGCCTTTGAGGGACACCGATATTATGATGCCCGTCGCTGGATGATTGCTCAACAAGAGTTTCCCGGACCGGAATATTCTCTTAATTTATTGGCCACTTCATACGAAGATTCTTGGTCGCGGACATCAAATGTTTGGAAAGGTGGTCCTCGGGTATTTGAGCCTAAGCATTATTTCTTCCCTATCAATCAAGAACAATTGAGTGAAATGAAGAATATTACTCAGAATTACGGATGGTAAATATATGTAATGGATATAAATATGAAAAAACATAAGACAATACAATTCATAGTTGCTGCACTTTTTATTGCATCGGCATGTACTGATGATCGTGATAATCTCATGGTTAATGATCAAATCGGACTATTGCATTCTACCTATACAGAAACGGAGATATTCCGTGGTATGGATACCCCCTATCAATTATTTGTTATCAAAAGTGGGAAAGGAAAGCAGGAGACAGAAGTTTCCATTTCTGTTGACGAGACTGTTCTTCAGAGTTATAATACGGATAATGGAACATCGATCCAATTATTACCTTCCGATTGTTATACCATTCTTCAGCCTGCTCTGCGTCTCAACGATTCCGACTATCGGAAAGCTTTTGATATTAAATGGAATGCCGACCGTCTATCCGATCTTCTTTCTACGGGAAAGGAATATGGCTTGCCCATACAAATGAGTGTGGTGCAAAATTTTATCTCTGCAGATGATGAGCGACTAAAAACCATTATTGTACCTACTATTAAGGAACCTTATTTGCAAATGGATGTTCCTGGTATGAGTCCGGTTACTGATTTTATGCCGACTTTCGGCGATTTGAATGAAAGAGAACTGTTCGTAAAGATAAGAACTAATTATTCTAATGACGAAGATATTTCATTTCAGATTGAAGTCGATCCTCAGTTAGTCATTGATTATAATACCGCTCATGGCACGGCTTATAAAATGTTGCCGGAGAGTTCCTTTACTGTAGATAATAAAGGAGTTATATTAACAGGCATGAAGGAAACATTCATTAAAATTAAATACCACAAGAAAGGGTTAATACCGGAAGAGGGTACTTATTTATTTGGTGACTATGTACTTCCACTACGCATTACTTCCGTTTCAAAATATGGTATAAGTCCTGATGCTGCGTCCAAACTGTACACAGTTAAATTCCAACCGGACCCAATAGACAAGAAAGGATGGAGTGTTATAGATTTCAACAACTGTTGTACCCAAGACGGCGGATGGTATCTGAATATGGGATGGGGAGTGGAATCATTGATAGACAATAATCCTGGCACACAATGGCTATGCCGATGGGATGTAAAAGAGCCCTTGCCCTATTACTTTGTATTTGACATGGGGAAAGAATATACATTATTCAGATTTGGATTTGCTAACCCTGTTGCACCAGCAGCACACGTTTGGGCAGGCACATCGAAAGCCGGTTATGTAGAAGCTAGTATTGATAACGAGAATTGGATCAAATTAAAAGACTGGACTTCTCCCAAAATCGGAGAACCCAACGTTAATATGGATGTTCCTGCGACACAAGCCCGATACATTCGTTTTGTAATAACTGATACCTATCCGACTTATGACGGGCTGAGAGTTAGTCTTGGTGAAGTTTATGCTTGGGGTATGTAACTAAAAACATGAAAATTATGAACTATTTCTCACTATATCTAAAAGGATTGATATGTTTCTGTCTGTTATTTATTACTATGGATAGTCATGCGCTATCCATAGATAAAGGATATAGACAGAATAAAATAAAAGATCTGGCACTTATTTACCAGGGAGGAGTGCATCGTATTGACTGGACTTCGGATCAATTTCTCCCCTATGTGGTACATCAGTTTGCAGATGGACATAAAGACTGGTTATTTGACGGATTCTTGTTTTTGGAGTTCACAGATGGGAAAGGCTGTGGCTTTGCAACACGCTACTCAGATAAAAATGCAAGAAAAAAAGAATGGCTATGGTTATTAGATCGTCTTTTTGAAGATGGAAAAGCGCTGTCTGCCTTAGATCGATGTATCGGAACACAGATTAAAGAAATTGGAAAACCGGATTTTACTCATCAGATAGTACTATGTCTTCCGGAAGTTCTTCCCGGACAAAAAGATTGGGGAGAAGTGGATGGCGAGCCAATGGACTTTTCCAGACAAGAGGATCAGGTGAAGGCCACCCGTTGGTATATCGATGAGTTAATGAAGCGATTCAAACAGGCAAAATACAAACATCTGAAACTATCAGGTTTCTACTGGCTGGCAGAGGATATTGATTTCACTAAAGATCTGTCAGTTCCATTAAGTAAGTATATTCATTCAATGAACAAAACATTTTGCTGGATTCCGTATTGGCAGGCAAAAGGCTACAACCAATGGAAAGAATTAGGCTTTGATATTGCTTATCAACAACCGAACCACTTTTTTAAAGCCTCTATTCCCGATAAAAGATTGGAAGAAGCATGTCAATCTGCCGCCACTCTGAACATGGGGATGGAACTTGAATTTGACGAAAGAGCATTGTTTGATGCCAAGGACTCGTTTTATAATCGTCTGGTAGCGTATATTGATCATTTTGAAAGACAACAAGCCTTCCGTACATCTGCAATGGCCTATTATAGTGGCAATCATGCTGTTCTTGATATGTATAAATCAACGAACCCGAAAGATCATGAAGTCATGGACAGACTGGCTAATCTGATTGTATCAAGACGTGGCAAGCAAAAAAAAGAATCTCATCAGACCAAAGTTATTGCCCATCGTGGATTCTGGAATACACCCGGATCTGCACAGAACTCGCTAGCAGCTTTAGTGAAAGCTGATTCAATAGGTTGTTATGGTTCGGAATTTGATGTATGGCTGACAGCTGACGATGAATTGATGTTGAATCATGACGGATGGCATGACGGATACTCTCTGGAGAAAACATCTTCTGACGTGCTACGCACTTTAAAGTTAAGCAATGGGGAGAATATGCCAACTTTAGAGCAGTTCCTTGATAAAGCGAAGAAACTTAAAATACATCTGATACTGGAGATGAAACCCCTCAGTACTCCGGAACGTGAAACGAAAGCCGTTGAAATGATCCTAAAGTTGGTGGAAGAGAAAAAATTGACTCACAGAGTAGAATACATCTCTTTTTCCCGTCATGTGATGTGTGAGTTTATACGTCTGGCACCTCCTAAAACTCCAATTTTGTATTTGGGACAGGATATTTCGCCCAAGGAACTGAAACAATTGGGAGCTACCGGGGCAGATTACAATTATTGGGCTTATCATAAAAATCCGGATTGGTTGAAAGATCTGAAAAATTCAGGGATGACCTCCAATGTATGGACTGTAAATATCCCTTCTGAGATGCAATGGTGTATTGACAATGGTTTTGATCTGATAACCACAGATGCACCGACAGCTTTCTTAGGCTTATAATAATCATTTGGATAATATGCTGATGGCAAATTCCATCAGCATATTATATTTATACTGTTTATACGGACAAGAATAACAAAACAATGAAATCAATTAATATCATAGCAATCATGCCTTTTCTGGCATCATCTTTCATGACGCAAGCTCCTGTTTATCAAGATGTGAATCACCCCATTGGAGACAGAGTGGTAGGCGTATGGAAAACTAACAGCAAACAAGAAAGTCATGTCAGTTGACGAAACAATAACTTTCAGTTTAGCTGTCAAGAA
>ERZ835109.2719-NODE-2719-length-10711-cov-2.738551_pt1 | contig 10711 bp, 9 predicted proteins | sample MGYA00519946_ERZ835109 | MGnify/ENA primary metagenome ERZ835109 (study PRJEB31850, sample SAMEA3708771) | human gut metagenome | biome: human gut; feature: human-associated habitat; material: faeces | place: China | collected 2014 ...
TATTACCCATTTGTAGACTTTATTTTCGCGCTGCAATTTATCCCTGCATTTCCCCCAACATCTATATCCTTGTTTCCTTCAGACATTTCTCTATATTTAGATTTACATTCAGGATTCTTACAGAATCTTTCATATTTCTGAGTTGCTTCATTCCAATCAGTTTCTTGTTTACATACAATACAAGAACCATTTTTCTTTCCTGTTAAGATATAATAATAGTATCTTGCATAAGACCATCCTTGTGGAATATATTCAGGATGATGTACAGATACATGATTCCCCCAAGTGGTAAGAGATTTATATTTCATACCACAACCAGGGCATTTATATGATTTTACTTTTTGCATTTATATCACCACCATAAAAATTACTTTTTTGTTAATTTTATAAAAAAGAAAAGGAGTATGAATATTCATACTCCTTTTAATCTTAGAAGGAAATAGCATACACGCCATCTTTGGTAAGCATAAAATGTTTTGTTGCAGATTTATTAGTAACATCAGGTCTAACATCATAGAAGTTAATTAAGTCAGAACTATATAATGTTGAGTTTGCAGATGCTAATTTAGTATTACCATAAGAATTTTTGTACATTCCCTTAACAGAAGTTGCAATCCAATAATTATTAATTGATTGATAGTAGATATGCGCACGAGATCCTGTATTAGTATAAATATCACATGCCCATTCATAACCACTACCAGTAGGTTTATATCCCATTGCTCTGAGCATTGCAAGATCTGCTTTAAGATCTGCCGGTAAATTAGCTTCTGGATCAACTGTTTCAGTTGCATCATTAACAATTATAGTTCGACTAATATCATCTGGATCATAAGGGAGATCGATATTTTCCGGCTGGCTTTCAATAGGATCTGCTTCTGGCATTTCTAAAGCATATTCAGAACTATTTTCTTCATAATTTTCTAAATGTAAACAAGCTTTTTTTAAATTGTCAAAAACTGCATTTTTAGAAACATTTTTAATCAAAGATATCTCTGACAAAGACAAATCCTCATGATAATACAAATCTAAATACTCTCTTTGTTTTTCAGTTAATAAATCTTCATATAAATCCATCAAAAGATTTACTCTTTGCTTTTTTTCTAAACTATTTTCCATTATGCTTCCTCAACTAACCCCTTACATAATCCATAAATATATTGTTCTAAGTCAAATTCTTGTAAATCATCAACTTGTTCACCTAACCCAATAAATTTTACAGGAATATTTAGTTGATCTTTAATAGATAAAACAATTCCACCTTTAGCAGTACCATCCATTTTTGTAAGAACAATCCCTGTAATATCAGTAATCTTAGAAAATTCAATAGCTTGTGAAACACCATTTTGTCCTGTTGTTGCATCTACAACAAGAAGTGTTTCATGTGGTCCTTCAGGAACAACACGCTTAATAATACGATTCATTTTTTCCAATTCATTCATTAAATTCACTTTATTTTGTAAACGACCTGCTGTATCACAAATTAAAACATCCGCTTCTGTTTCTTTAGCTTTATTTAAAGCATCAAAAACAACGGCCGAAGGATCTCCTCCTTCTTTTCCTTTAACGATATCCACACCAACTCTTTCTGCCCAAACTGCCAATTGATCAATTGCTCCTGCTCTAAATGTATCACCCGCAGCAACAACGACTTTTTTACCTTCATCATGAACAATACGATGAGCAAGTTTCCCAATCGTTGTTGTTTTTCCAGCACCATTGACACCAACCATTAAAATAACAGTTAACCCTTCTGCTGAGTAATTGATTTTAGTTGACATAACACTTTCATTAGCATAAATAACGAACATTTTATCAACAATAATATCATTAATTTCTCTTGGATCAGTTATATTTCTGATTCTTACTTCTGTTTTAATTTCAGATACAATCTTCATGACCATCGAAACACCAACATCAGCCATAATTAAAATATTTTCTAATTCTTCAAAATACTCATCATTGATTTCTCTAAATCGGGCAGCTAATTCATTAATACGATCTGAAAATGTTTCAGAAGATTTATCTAAACCAACAACATATTTTTCATTTTGCTTAGTTGACTTTCCAACTAATTTTTCTTTTATTTGTGTAAAAAATCCCATCTAAATACCTCCCTTACGATTTTCATTAGAAAAATCTATTGCTTCTTCAAGTTTGACACTTACAAGTTTTGTAACACCTTTTTGTTGCATCGTCGCACCATATAACAAATCACATTCTTCCATCGTTCCCTCACGATGTGTTACAACAATAAATTGTGTTTGTTTAGAAAATTCTCTTAAGAATTTTGCAAATCTTTCAACATTAGCCATATCCAATGCTGCTTCAACTTCATCTAAGATACACATTGGCACAGGTCTTACTTTTAAAATAGCAAATAAACATGAAATTGCAATCAACGCTTTTTCTCCACCAGAAAATAATGTAATATTCGACACAGCTTTTCCTGGTGGTTGTACATCTATATCAATTCCCGTTTCTAAAATATTATCTGGATCAGTATATTTGATTTGTGCTCTTCCCCCACCAAATAATTCTCTAAAAACATTATTAAATTCTTTATTGATCTTTTCAAATGTTGTTGAAAATTTCTCAATCATAATTTGATCCATTTCATCAATTGCCTGTACTATTTTATCCTGAGCTTGTATTAAGTCAAGTCGTTGACTATTCATATTTTCGTAACGCGATGAAACTTCTTTATATTCTTCGATAGCATCAATATAAACATGACCAAGTGCTACTATTTCATTTCTAAGTGTAGCAACCTCTCCTCTAGCAAATTCAATATCTACTTCATCATGGTAATTTTCACTTGCATACTCATAAGTCATGGAATATTCATTAGATAATCGACTTAAATAATTATTTAATGATCCTTCATATTTAGTAGATAAAATAGCTTTTTCATTAATTTGTCCTTGAATGTCTTTAAGCATCCTTCTTAAATCTTTCAATTTTGATTCTAATTGCTCATTTTCATTAACATAGGACATTCTTAATTCTCTTTTTGATTTTATTTTTTCTGTTAATTCATCTCGATGCTTGATGGCTTCATTTAATTGTAAAACAAGTTGATTATCAATTTTACCACTTTTAAACTCATCCAATTCAACGCTTTGATGCGATAAACTTTCATATTCACCTTTAGCAACTACAAGTTCTTCCTTTTTTCCTTGAACAACAACTTCTAACTTAGCATATGACATTTGTTTTTGTAGAAGTGTATGTGCCAATTCTTTAGCATCGTTTTCAAGTTTAAGTAATTCATTCTTTTCACGTACAAGTTTTTGTTCTAATTCATCTAATTTTTCTTTAACTTTTTCTAGTTCTCTTTTTTGAAGAATGGATGATTGTTGACGATTAACTGTTCCACCTGTAAGTGAACCACCAACATTGACAATATTTCCATCCAAAGTAACAACTTTATATCGAGCATATGTTGCCTTTGATATTTCATAAGCATGATCAATATCATCAGCTAAAATAACATTTCCCAATTGATTCAAAATAACATTATCTATATTTTTAGAACTTGAAACAAAATCACTTAATACACCTAAATAACCTTCTAAAGCTGGACATAAAATAGCATGTTCTTCTCTTAAAGAACGTGGTTCCATATCCGCTAAAGGTAAAAAAGTAGCACGTCCTGCCTTATTATCTTTTAAAAACTTAATTGCTAATCTAGCTTGTAAATTATCTTTCGTAACAATAAATTGCAAAGCACTTCCTAAAGCAACAGAAACCGCTAAATCATACTTCGAATCATTTTCTAGTAAATCTCCAAAAACACCAATAATATCCGGATTATCATGAGCAAGTTCCATAATAGCCTTGACACCATGATGATAATTGGATTTATTTTCTACTAAATCCACTAATATTTCTTGTCTATTTTTATTTTTCGTAATTTCTTGATTAAGATCATTAATAGATTGATGTTTATGATTGATTTTGGATGTTAAAACCGTTTGTTCTTGAGATAAATCTTCAAGGGATTTTTCTGTTGTTTTTAATCGTTCAACACGGTCATTATATTCTTCAATCAAATCCGTCAAAATAGCTTTTAAGTTATCTAATTTCTTCTTTATATCATCACTGTTTTGAGACTGTAAAGCATGTTTTCTTTTTTGATCAACCTCTATTTTACTTGTTTCTAGTCTTGAAACTTCAGACATCGATTCTAATAATTGACTTTGTAGAGAATTTATTTCATTATCTAAAACAAACATTTTCTTTTTTATCTCATCATCAGCACTTTCTTTCAAAAAAATTTCTGCATCTAATGAACTGTGTCGTTCATTAAGGTCTTTTAATTGTAAAGATAGCGTATCTAGTTGATGTTTTAATTCCGAAACTTCATGAACAAGTACATTTACTTCAATTGAAGTAAGTTTTTCCTTCAATGTTAAAAATACTTCTGCTTTTTCTTTTTGTTTTTTTAATGGTGCTATTTGTTTTTCTAATTCATAAACAATATCTTTTATACGATTTAAATTATCCGTTGTTCTCTCTAATTTTCTAATAGCCTCAATTTTTCTTTTTTTATATTTAGAAACTCCTGCAGCTTCTTCAAAAATAGCTCGTCTTTCTTCAGGACGACTATCAGCAAAATTAGAAATATTTCCTTGAGAAATAATAGAAAGCGAATCTCTTCCAAGTCCCGTATCTAAAAGCAGATCTGTAATATCTTTTAAACGACATTGTTGCCGATTTAAAAGATATTCAGCCTCATTTCCTTGTCGATAAAGACGTCTAGTAATTTCAACTTCATTATAGTCATAATTGAGCATACGATCACTATTATCAAATATTAAAGTAACTTCAGCTAAATTTTGTGCCCGGCGATCTTGAGAACCAGCAAAAATAACATCTGCCATATTACTTCCACGTAAAGATTTTACAGATTGTTCACCTAATACCCATCTAACTGCATCCGAAATATTAGATTTTCCACATCCATTAGGCCCTACAATTCCTGTTATTCCCGGCTGAAATTCTATATTAACTTTATCTGCAAATGATTTAAATCCATGTAATTCTATTTTTTTTAAATACATAGATGCTCCTTTCTAGCCTATTTGAAAACTATTTTACCATTTTCAAACGATTCAATAATCGCAAGCGATTCTACTCTATAACCTAAATCAACTAATTTTTGATGTCCTTTTTGAAATCCTTTTTCAATAATAATACCGCATCCAACAATATGTGCTTTTGCTTGATTACACATATCGACTAATCCAAGCATTGCATTTCCATCAGCTAAGAAATCATCTACAAGTATCACATTTTCATTTTCATTTAAATATTTCTTTTTAACGCAAGCAATATATCTTGTTCCTTTAGTATATGAATATACTTCACTTGTATATAAATCATCATTAACTGTTTTAGATGTTCCTTTTTTAGCAAAAACAACAGGAATATCATTTAATTCATAGCTAAGTGCTAATCCCAGTGCAATTCCTGATGCTTCAATTGTTAAAATCTTATCGATTTTTTCCCCCGCAAATCTTCTTTTAATTTCTTTAGCAATTGATCTATAAGTTTTTGGATCAATTTGATGATTAATAAAACTATCTACTTTTAAAATATCTGGTTCAATAATTTCTCCATCACTTAAAATCTTTTCTTTTAATTCTAACATACTAATCCCCTTACCTTTTCAATCTTTCAATTAATTTTTGTTTTTCAATTGGCAGTCTTACAATAAAATTTGTACCCACATCTACTTGAGATAAAATATCTATCTTCCCATGATGTAAATCAACAATAGATTTTACAATTGCCAAGCCGAGTCCATTTCCTTCAACGTTTCTTGCTTTATCTTCTCTATAAAATCTTTCAAAAATATGAGAAACGACTTCTTTAGACATTCCAATACCCGTGTCTTCTATAGACACTTCTATATCTTTAGAATTTTTTTTCATCGTAATTGTAATGAGTCCACCTTCATTTGTATACTTTATAGCATTTGAAATAATATTGGTCCAAACTTGTTCTAAACGTTGTTCGTCTCCTTCTATAAATATTTCTTTTTTAGGCATCTCAAAGACAATTTCTATATTTTTTTCCATTGCTTGATTTTCTTGAGTAGAAATAACTCGATTCATTTGTTCAACTAATGAATAATTTGTTAACTCTAATTCAATCTCTTCTCTATCAAGCAAGGTCAATTGTAACATATTTTTTGCTAGAGAAGATAATCTTTTACTATTATATAAAATAATATTCGCATATTTTACTCTTTGTTCTTTTGGCAAGTCTTCTTCTTTTAAAATATTGGCAAATCCTTGAATAGATGTCAATGGTGTTTGAAATTCATGAGAAATATCTGAAATAAACTTTTGCCTTGTTTCATCTTGTTTTGCAAGTTGCCTCGCCATTTGATTAAATCCTTGATTTAATTTAGAAATTTCATCTTGTCCAACATTATCAACACGAACATTATAATTCCCATTGCTCAGTTCTTTGATTGCATTTGTTAAACGTGTTAAAGGTTTAACAATAATATCGGCAATCACTAAAAAGACAATACTTCCTGTTAAAAAAACACACCCCAAAATCAAAATTGCTGAATTAGCAATTGCACTTTTTTGACCACTGGTATCTTTTTGAACATAGATATAATACTCTTGCCCATTGATCATATTCTTTGTACCATACGCTAACACCTCATTATGATGCTTAAAGGAAAGCTCATTGTTTGTACTTTTAAACATTGCCATCATCTGTTCAGGTGTTGGATTATATTTTTTGTTTCCATAAGCAACATAGCCTTCACTGTTTGAATAACATGTTATGGCCATTTCACTACTTTTTGCATATAAGTCAATAATATCATCCCTATTTTCAATATTAATATTTGAAATCACTTTAGAAACATAATCATTTGTTGTAATCAAATCTTCTTCTACTGTGGATTCAATTTGTTGGTCATTTAATCTTAAAGATACAAAACCTGCTACTGAAAAGGAAGCTACGATTGTAATAAAAAAGCCAAAAATCAATTTTGAATAAATAGATTTCATCTACTCTACCTCAACTTTGTATCCTAATCCTCTGACTGTTACAACATTAAAACCTGGTAAATGCCCGATATTTTCTCTAATTCTTTTAATATGGACATCTACTGTACGATCAAACCCATCGTAATCCATACCCCAAATCTTTTCAATCAACTGTTCCCTTGAAAAAATTTGGTTAGGATGTTTAGCAAGTTCAAATAATAATTCAAATTGTTTTAGTGGCAAATGAATACATTCATCTTTATATCTGATTTCATATTTATCCCCATCCAATTCAACTTCATTTAAACGTACAATATGCGATGTATTAATATCATATCTTTTCATAATTGCTTTAACTCTAGCCATTAATTCATTAGGATCAAAAGGTTTAACAACATAGTCATCAACCCCTGAAGAAAAGCCACGTAACTTATCCTTGCTTTCCCCCTTGGCAGTAAGCATAATACAAGGAACATCTTTAAATTCTTTCATACTTTCAACAAGTTCAAAGCCATCCATTTTAGGCATCATGACATCGATAATTCCTAAATCAATATATTCATTTTCAAAAATGGTCAATGCTTCTTCACCATTGGCCGCTTCAATCACTTCATAGCCTTCTTTATTTAAATAAAATTTAAGCAATTCTCTAATATCTTGTTCATCATCAACAACTAAAACCCTTGGTTTCATCTTATACACCTCAATTCAATTCAAAATTATATCATAAAACAATAAAATAATACAATCTACTAGGATTTACTTTCTAAGAAGTTTGTCGATAAAGATACACAAAAAAAATATTTATTGTATAATATATCAAGATTAAAGGAGATGTAAAAATGATATTAGAAAAAATAGACCAAGATTTATTAGCTTTAGCTAAACAATCAGATAATGATTTAAAAGACATTTATGCCCAAGTAGATGAACTTTGCCTTGTTAATTCAAATAAAGTTTTATCTGCTTTTATAGAAAATCAAGTTTCTTATAGTGATTTTACCGATATTAATGGTTATGGTAACTATGATGAAGGAAGAGATAAACTAGAAAGAATTTTCGCCTCTATTTTAGGATGTGAAGATGCTTTAGTAAGACCTCAAATCATGTCAGGAACAAATGCATTATATTTAACTCTTTCTGCTTTATTAAAACATGGTGATACCATGATTTCTATAAGTGGTGAACCTTATGATTCTTTACAAGAAATGATTGGTATAAGTGGTGATTCAAATCAATCATTAAAAGCCTATGGTGTAAATTACGAACAAATCGATTTAATTGATAATGAATTTGACGAAGAAAGTATTGTTGAAAGACTCCAACAAAAAAATGTAAAACTTGTTGAAATTCAACGTTCTCGTGGATATAGTCAACGTTTATCACTTACAATCGATAAAATAGAATCAATTATTCATAAAATTAGAGAAGTTAATCAAGAAGTCATCATTATGGTTGATAACTGTTATGGTGAACTTGTAGAAACAAAAGAACCTGGAGATATTGGCGCTGACATTGTTGTAGGATCATTAATGAAAAACTTAGGCGGTGGAATCGCTCCAACAGGTGGTTATGTTGCCGGTAAAAAAGATTTAGTTTACGAAGTCGCACAAAGACTTACTGCCCCTGGTATTGGTAAAGACTTAGGCGCGAACTTTAATCTTAACAATGCTTTCTTTAAAGGTGTGTTCATGGCTCCTAATGCTGTAAAAAATGCTTTAAAAACAGCTATTTTTACTTCATACATGTTAGAAAAATTAGGATATGAACATGTATCACCATGTTATAACGAAAAAAGAACAGACCTTATCCAAACATTAGATTTACATAGTAAGGAAAAATTAGTGAATTTCACTCAAGGAATCCAATCATCAAGTCCAATTGATTCCTTTGTACGTGTTCTTCCTGCCCCAATGCCTGGTTATCCTTTTGATGAAGTTATGGCTAGTGGAAGTTTTACCCAAGGAAGTACTATTGAATTAAGCGCGGATGCCCCTGTAAAAGAACCTTATACTTTATATATGCAAGGTGGTTTATCAATCGAATATGGTAAGCTTTCTATTTTACTTGCCTTAACGCAAATGAAAAACAAATAAAAAAAAGACTCAACTGTTGAATCAACAATTGAGTCTTTTTTACATACTTCCTATTTGTCCACCATCAATTCGAATAATCGAGTTATTGATAAAATTAGCTTCATCACTAATCAAAAACTTCACTAAATAAGCCACTTCTTCAGGTTTGCCATAGCGTTTAACCATAATTTTTTCTTGTTCTTCTTTTAAAAATTCTTCATCATAGCCATCAAGTTCATTTTCTGTACCAATAAATCCTGGAGCAATACAATTTACATGAATATAGGGTCCAAACTCAAACGCCAAATTGTGTGTTAAAGAAATAAGCGCCGCTTTAGAAGCATCATAATCAATACACATAGGATAATATGTATTCATGCCATTTGTCGAGGAAATATTGATAATACGTCCATAGTCTTGTTTAAGCATATGTGCTGAAACACTTTTACTACAATTATAAGCCCCCACAACATTAACATCTAAAGTCTTTCTAAATTCATCCGCCGTTTTTAAATGAAACAAATTAGATAAATCAATTCCTGCATTATTGATTAAAATATCAACACCACCTAATCGTTTATCAATTTCTTGAATCATTTTTTCAACTTGATCTTCTTTAGAAACATCTGCTTTTAAAGCCAAACAACGTACATGATATTGTTGAATAATATGTTCTTTTAAACATTCTGCTTCTTGATTTGACGTTAAATAATTAATAACAATATCATATTGATTCTTCGCTAACTCTAAAGCAATGGCTCTACCAATACCTTTGGCCCCACCTGTAATTAATACAACTTTACCCATGATAAAAAAGAGCTTTATTAAGCTCTTCCTGCGTATTTTCCATCAGCTGAAAAAACAACGATTTTTTCACCTTGTTCAATAAATTGAGGAACTCTAAGAGTTAAACCTGTTTCAGTTTTAGCGTCTTTTGTTTGGTTAGATGGTGCCCCTTTGATAGCTGGATCTGTTTCTACAATAGTTAATTCTACTTTTTCAGAAACAGAAACGTTTAATAATAATCCTTCAAAGAATACTAAATAAACTTCAGTTCCTTCGACAATAAAGTATTTATTATAACCAACTTGTTCTTCAGATAATTCATATGTATCATATGTTTCCATATCCATGAAGTAGAAGGTATTGTCTGCTTCATAAGAAAATTGAGCTGCTTTTTTAGAAATATTAGCTTGATCAAATTTAGTTGAAGCATTGAAGTTCTTTTCTTGAATAGCTCCTGTTTTCAAGTTTCTCATTTTAGTTTTTAAAATAGCTGCTCCTTTACCAGGTTTAACATGTTGGAAATCCAACACTTGGCAAGGATCACCATCAATAATTAAAGTTAATCCTGTTCTAAAATCTCCTGCACTAATTGCCATATACTATCTCTCCTATTAATAATTTTTTACACGTCCTATTGTAGCAGTTTCAATCAATATTCTCAAGTACTCCTGAAAAACTCCTCGTGCTTTGAAAACATTTGATTTTAAATTATTTTTTAAAATAAAGATACTTTTTCTTTATTTTGGTGTTCTTTGATATATCTACTCCATTTAATATATCCATAAGTTGTATTTGTAAAATAACCTAGTTTTAAAGCAAGTAAAACATATT
>ERZ835109.2722-NODE-2722-length-10704-cov-8.596394_pt1 | contig 10704 bp, 10 predicted proteins | sample MGYA00519946_ERZ835109 | MGnify/ENA primary metagenome ERZ835109 (study PRJEB31850, sample SAMEA3708771) | human gut metagenome | biome: human gut; feature: human-associated habitat; material: faeces | place: China | collected 2014 ...
AGACAAAGATAACAATTTATAAATTTACCCCTCAGGTTTTTACATTGACCCGAAAAGACGGAATGAGTGGTATTGGGACAACCTTTGGATGAGGCTGTCAAAGTTACGCTGGATTACAAAGTTCCCGTAACGGCAGCCATCTTTATTGTTCCTTGCAGAAAAAACGGAATAGACAAACTGTTTTAACAGTTGAAACAGTTATCTTTCCCAAAAAATACGGAATGAACCGCCGCCCCGGTAATATCGGTTTGAAAGCAGAAAGGATGCTAAAAAGTTCTTGACTATTGAGTGTGCGAGGCAGGTTGTGCGTATTCCTTTTCAAAACGAAGTAGATATTTTCCGTAGCCGTAAAGAACGCGGCGGATAGAAGATGCGCGATTTGAAAGAGACAGTGACAAATGAATTCATTAGCAATGTAAGCGTAAAATAACCCAAGCTCAACCGGCAAATAATGGTACATTTGTCATCACTCGTCACTTTTGACTTCAATTAGCTGATTATATGGGAGTTGTACGGTTATAAGACACCTTATAACCGTGATGACCAAATATCGGTCGTCACCGCTTTTGGGCTACATTCCGTTGCTTTTTATTTAGTAATGCATTGATTAACAGCTTTAAAAAACGTCTTGTACGTTCCTTATTTCAATATTGTTAAAATACCTTTCTCCATCGGCAAATTGAGGTCATCCAGCGTATTGTTCTGCATAAGTCCCGTAATTCCGCTGTAATTCTTGCGTGTAAATTCGGATATTCTCCACGGGCTGTTCGGGGAAAGCCGGAAGATAAACAACGCTTTGCTTCGTTGTTTTTGTTTGTCCGGACCCTGCAAAATACCGTTATACTTATGGTAAAACCTCGTTTTGCAGTTGCAGGCCCGGCGGTTGCCGGTTGCGGGCTGTCGGGCCCGCATATGCAGGCTCTTCGGCCCGCAACTGCAAAACGAAGTTTTACACCTTATAAAGGCATAAAATCCATGAGGGAAAACGGGGTTTTCAACGGTTTGTTCTCTGATTATTCCCAGTTGTTTCAGGGGTGGACACGAGGGATAAATCTCAAAACAAGAGGGGATTGCTTGCTTTCAGTCTGCTTTGATACGTACTTTGTGAAGCCTGAGAGATACCTGCACCTGCAATATAAGTCACTGGTTCGCTTATCTTCCTTTCCAAATACTCATGATTTTTCTGCGTATCATTACAATATTCAAAGAAGATACTGCGAGGCATAGCAAGCAACCTGCTGTCCAGCATGGGAGCAACGTCCCCGTCTCCAGTTGCGGAAAGAGCGCGCCGATAATTTCCGTATAGTAACTGCGCACCCATGCCACTCCGCCGACAGACAATACCAGTACCGCCAGATTCAAGCCGCAGGTCAGGATATTGTAGGGAAGCGCCACACGATTGGGGCTATAACCTATCAGAAGCAGGTTTTCCAATTTTACGGTATTCTTTTGCAACAGCAGGAAGATGCTTAACATCAGGATATAAAAGGATAAAATGCTGATGAATAATCCTACTCCCATGACGATACCGGTGATGAGGCGCAGGAAATGCGTCGTTTTTCCAGCATCCAGCCCGTCGCCTTCGGGTTCGTAGTGCTGCTGTTGGAAATAGTCGCTGACGGCTGTGTCGGCAGGGTTCTTTACCTCGACGATGAGGCGGGAAGGCCGGGCTTCTTTGCCGGGGGCGAAACGTTGGTTTGCCCAGTCCATGAATGCTTGGGGAACAAGTATTGTATTCAGGCGGTTGGAGAACCCTACAATCTTACCTTTGAACTGCTCTGCACGTCCGTTGCCCCGTAGCATGATGTCCATCTGTATCAGGCTCATGAGGCCTTCGGAGAGTTTCGGCAGGTTACGGCTTTGTGCAAATCCGAAGTTATACAGATTCAGGTAATTGCGGGGAATGATGATGGGAATGACTTGGGCGGACTCGTCGAAATGCCAGTTATCCAGGCTGACATCTACATATTCGTCGGGTACGGACTCGAAAAACATTTCGGTGGAAAGATGTATTCCGGCTTCCTGCATGCCTAAGCCTGCGGATACTTTAAACAAGGAAGGGGTGAAGGCGCCCACGCTTTCGGTGAAAAACTGTTCTTTCATCTCTTCGATTTCCTTGGGGGAGAAGGTGTTGCTTCTTCCGGTAAAACTGCCGAGTGCGCTGATTTTCTTTGTGGCGATGATATAATTCTTTTTCATGAAGCTGTCTCCCTGCGTGAAAACGGGGAGTACATCCCGGTAGAATTGTACGCTCAGTAATACAATCAGCATGCCGAAGAGGTTGGCGAGGAAAAAGCCGGTCAACTGACCTATACTGATATGTTGGCGGAGAAGTTTCCAAACAAGTCTGTTCATGGTGCGGATAATGGTTTATGCGTTATAGGCGGAAGGTTTCATCGTATTCGAGCTCCAGGTGCTTCCCGATGGATGTGACAATAATTCCTGCTCCTTGCTTGCCCGCCTCTTCCATGAGCAACCGGCTCATTATGGCACTGTTGCCGTTGTCCAGGTGGCTGATGGGTTCGTCCAGGAAGATAAAGTCGAACGGCTGGCAAAGGCTGCGGATAAAAGCGACGCGTTGCTGCTGCCCGAAGGAAAGCTTGCCGGCTCTTTCGTCGGTTTTGTCGGGAATGCCGGTTGCTTCGAAAAGGGCGAGAATTTCTTTTTTCTTCTTATGGTTGGTCAGGCGGTTCTTTAACAAGACGTTCTCAAGGGCGGTCAGCTCGGGGAAGATACGCAGTTCCTGGAAAAGGATACTGAGCGAATATTTCCTTACATCTGCCCATTCGCCGACGGAGAATGAGTGGATGTTGCGTCTGTCGAAACTGATGATGCCCTGATAGTCGTGCCGATACCCGTAGATATAGCTGCACAGGGAGGATTTTCCGGTGCCGGAGGAAGCCTCTATCAGATAGCGCTTTCCTTTGTCGAACACGATGTCCTGATGCCACACCTGTGAAATGACGGTATCACGGGCGGCAAAGACCTGGGGCAGGGTATGCTGTAGATGAATGTGGTCCATTACTTATGATTTACAAATTACGCATTGCGTGCTGAATATGAATCGCTGAATGCCGGCTGCCGGTTACATCCCAATGAACAACTTGGCAAAGTCGGTAAGCTGCTTCAGGGCATTCTCGTTCTTTTCGTTCAGAACGACCGTAAAGTTGGTCCGGTTCTTGTCTCCCCGCAGGTTCAGCTCTTCTATTTTCATAATCAGCTGATAGAGGATGCTGACTTCCGGTTCGTCCGGCGCATATTCCATAAGCACCCGCAGGTTGCTTAAAGTAAGCAATTCGTTGCTGGTCAATGAAATGTTGAAGGCTCGTCCGTGCATCATGTTCAGCATGGCCTGTTGCAGCTCCCGCGAATTTTGAGGGTGGAAAGGCTGGTTGCTTTCTTTGGTATTTCCTTTGAAATCGGCGTTTTGCAGGGTAGCGTATATACGTCCGTTTTCAAACAAGACATAACCCAACAGTTGCGTGCCGTGCGGCCAGGTCAGTACACCGCGAACGTCCATGGGAAGAGCATCGGGAGTTGCCAGCAGACGTATGTCTCCTTTTTGCTGCATCATCGGGGTGAAGTATTTGCCGGTGCGGATGCTTTTGTCGGCAGGTTGTTGCATGAGGGCGGTGATGGCGGGTTGCAGCTTCTTCAACTGTTCCGTACTGCCGCCGTAGACTCCCAGCAGAGTGCCGTCGTTGTAGGCAAGCAGTACTCCTGCGTCTTTTATTTCAACGCTCCGGTAACCGCCGGCCTCGACCGGAGCGGTGCACAACTGTTCCTGGGCAAGCAGCCGGAGCATGGCTTCGAACTTCTCTAAATCGGCAATTTTCAGGGTGATTGCCGTGTTGTGCAGCGTAGGGGCTTCGAATACGTAGAGCGGAGCGTTCCAGTCTATCCCGCTTTCGGCAGGGTCTTTCAGAAGAGTTTCCGCCTCTTTTTTCAGGTTGGCGCTCCCGCCTTCAAGCAGCAGCCCCAGGAACTTCTGCAAGGTGGCCTGGCTGTCTGAAGTATTCAATTCGGCTTTATCGACGATGCTTTTTAGGTCGAGTGCCGCCACTTCTGTGGCATTGGCGGGGATTACATGCGTGTATTCTGTTTTTTGCCCGGTTTCGCTGCATGAGCTCAGGCATAGCACTGTTAATAAAACCGGCAGCAAATAGAAGGAAATACTCTTTCTCATATCGTATTATTGGTTTTGTAGATTCAATATGTGACAGGCAACGAGTGCCGCCGTTTCAGTGCGCAGTCGGGAACGGCCGAGGCTGATGGGCTCGAATCCGTTTTCGATGGCCTTCTTCACCTCTTCTTCACTGAAGTCGCCTTCCGGTCCGATAAGCACCAGCGCATCTTCTCCTTTACGGACAATGTCTTTCAGTAAAGGTTTTTCTCCTTCGTAACAATGCGCGATGAATTTGCGGCCTTCAAAAGGCTGGCTGATGAACCGGTTGAAGTCGGTCATCTCGTTCAGGCGGGGCAGGCGTGCTTTCAGCGACTGCTTGATGGCGGATACCAGTATCTTGGCAATGCGCTCCGTTTTGATTACTTTACGTTCGGAAAAACGGCAGTTCAGGAAAGTCAGTTCGTCAAAGCCTATTTCGGTGGCTTTCTCTGCAAACCATTCCGTGCGGTCCATATTCTTGGTGGGAGCCATTGCAATGTGCAGGTGCCCGCTCCATAAAGGCGCTTGGGGGATGGTTTCGAGTATGTTGACAAGGCAACGTTTGGTTGTGGCGGTACTGATTTCCGCACGGTAGAAGTTGCCTTTGCCGTCGGTCAGTGTTACCTCGTCGCCTGTTTGCAGCCGCAGTACGCGGACTGCGTGAGCAGCTTCTTCTTCGGGCAGCTCGGCTTGCGATTGTATGTCGGGGGTGTAGAATACGTGCATGATTGTTTATGGTTTCTTATGCTGGTTGATAATATCCCTTAGTTGGGCAGCCCGTTCGTAGTCTTCCTCGTCTATGGCGTTTTGAAGGGCTTCCTTTAATTGTTTCAGGGTCTTTTTCCGTGTAGCGGCATCTGCGGCGGCATCATCCGTCTGTTGGGTGGGAGTGATGCTGTGCTCTGTTTTCAGGCATTCGGCTTCTAAAATATCATCGTATATGAAAATGGGGGCATCCATGCGCAAGGCGAGGGCCACGGCATCGCTGGTACGTGCGTCGATGCGCAGGATGGTCTCTTCTGTTTTCATATAGAGGTAAGAATAGAAAACACCGTTGTCCACTTTGTAAATAAGCACGCGCAGCAGAGTTGCTCCCAGTACCTTGAGAACTGAGGCAAACAGCGTATGCGTCAGCGGCCGAGGAGGAACGATGCCTCTCATTTCAATCATCATGGATTGTGCCTCGGCACTGCCTATGATAACCGGCAGTTGCCGCATGCCGTTTATCTCGCCCAGCACCATGGCATAAGCGCCGGCCTGTGCCTGGCTGTTTGAGATATTCAATACTTGCAGCTCAATCTTTTTTTTGTTCATCGGCTGTAGTTACTTTAAATCTTCCGGATGGTGTTTGTACTTGAATACGATGGCAAACACCACTGCTACGGTCAGCGCGTAGATTGCAAATACGTACCATGCCGATTGCCATTGCGCTATCTGCGGGACATTGCTGTTGAAATCTACAAAGTGATTCACTACCGCCTGTGCACCCAGTGTGCCGATAGTGGCACCGAAACCGTTTGTCATGATAACGAACAGTCCCTGTGCGCTGGAACGGATGCCCCGGTCGGTCTCTCTGTCAACAAACAGCGAACCGGATATGTTGAAGAAATCGAATGCCACACCGTACACAATCATGGAAAGTACAAACATCCATACGCCGCTTCCGGGATTGCCCATGCCGAAGAGCCCGAAGCGCAATACCCATGCCAGCATGGCAATCAGCATCACCTGCTTGATGCCGAAGCGTTTCAGGAAGAAAGGTATCAGCAGGATGCAGAGTGTTTCGGATATTTGCGACAGCGAAATCAGGATGTTGGCATGTTGCACTCCGAAAGTGCCGGCATATTCGGGAATACTGCCGAAACTGCTGATGTAGGGATTGGCAAATCCGTTGGTAATCTGCAAGGAAACGCCTAGCAGCATGGAGAAAATGAAGAAAACAGCCATTTTCTTCTGCTTGAATAGCGTAAAGGCGCGTAAGCCCAGTGCCTCTACCAATGATTTGGCATTGTCGCCCTTGCTGGTGGGGCATTCCGGCAGGGTCAGCGCATATACGCCATACGCTACTCCGATGATGGCGCAGGCAAAGAACTGCCCGTAATTATTTTGTAGTCCGAGCAGGTCCACCACCCACATGGAGCAGATGAATCCGATTGTGCCGAAAATACGTATGGGAGGGAATGTCCTGATGGTATCCAGTCCGGCTTTGTCGAGTGCGGTGTAGGCCACGGAGTTCGACAATGCCAATGTAGGCATATAGAAAGCAACGCTTAGCGAGTAAAGTGTGAACAGGGTTCCGAAATCCACGTCCGCACCTTTCGTCATGCCGTAGTATCCGGCTGCGGCCATGAACAGGGCTGCGGTGAAGTGACTGAAGCTTAACAGCTTTTGTGCCGGTATCCAGCGGTCGGCAATGATGCCGAGAACGGCAGGCATAAACAACGATACGATTCCCTGCATGGCGTAAAACATACCGATGTGCTCGTGCAGGCCTACGTTTACCAGGTAACTGCCCATTGATGTGAGGTATGCTCCCCACACGGCAAACTGTAGGAAATTCATAATGATTAAGCGAATCTTGATGCTCATAATGCTTTCTATAAATTAACGTGTCTTTCGAAGTTGAACTAATTAATAAAACGCAAATGTAGACAAATTATCGGAAAAGGCGATGTATAAAGCATCAAAAAAGGGAAGGCGGGAGGTATAAAAAAAAGAAGGCTATCTATCCCAGACAGCCAATCTTTATTAACCTTAAATCTAATACCATGAAAAACACGGTGCAAAGATAAAGGGATTTATGTTATAAAACATAATGTTTTGCTTGTTTTCTTTTGTATATTAACAATGTTTAGCATATAGGAGGCTTTTTCTGTCCTTCCTGTACAGAAGCCGGTCCCTGTTTATTCCACGTATAGCACAAGTCCTTTCAGGTATTCGCCTTCGGGGTGATAGATGCTTACCGGGTGGTCGGCGGGCTGCGTCAGTTGGTGCAGGATACGTACGCTGCGGCCGGACATGGCAGCGGCGGTGAATACGGCAGTACGGAAATTCTCTTTGCTGACGGCCTGCGAACAGGAGAATGTGAAAAGTATGCCTCCCGGTTTGATTTTCTCGAAAGCTTTGACGTTGAGTTTCCGATAGCCTTGCAGGGCGTTGCGCAGGGCATCGCGGTGCTTGGCAAATGCCGGCGGGTCCAGAATGATAAGGTCGTATTGGTCGCCCATGCGGTCAAGGTATTTAAAGGCATCCTCTGCATAGGCTGCATGACGGTTGTCGCCGGGAAAGTTCAATTCGATATTTTTGTTGGTCAGGTCGATGGCCTTGGCCGAGCTGTCTACGGAATGTACCAGTGTGGCATTGCCTCGCATGGCGTAAACCGAAAACCCGCCGGTATAGCAGAACATGTTCAGCACACTGCGGCCGTTGGCATAGCGTTCCAGCAGTGAACGGTTCTCGCGCTGGTCTACAAAGAAACCGGTTTTCTGGCCTTTCAGCCAGTCGATATGGAATTTCAGACCGTATTCCATGGCGATGTTATCCGTGCTTCCCCCTTTCAGGAAACCGTTTTCAGGATAGAGGTCGGCTTTGAAGGGGAGTGTCGTCTCGGATTTATAGTATATATTGTCTATTTGGTCGCCCATCACCTCGGTCAGTGCATCGGCTATCGCCATGCGGTCGAGGTGCATACCGGCGGAATGTGCCTGCATCACGGCTGTGCGGGCATAGATGTCAATCACGAGCCCCGGCAGGTTGTCGCCCTCGCCGTGTACCAGACGGTAAGTGTTGTTGGTGGGATTTCCGGCTATGCCGATGCTGCGCCGCATATCGTAAGCTATGCTGAGTTTGCGTTTCCAGAAGCCGGCATCGATAGCCTCGTCCCGGCAGAAGCTGAGTACACGGACGGCAATGCTGCCGATTTGGAAATGTCCTTTGGCTATGAACTCTTTCTTGGATGTATAGATTTCAACAACTTCCCCTTCCTCCGGCTCTCCGTCGAAATGTGCGATGGCACCTGAAAACACCCAGGGGTGAAAACGTTTTAATGATTCTTCCTTACCTGGCTTTAGATATACTTTATACATAATTATAATTAAGATGTGGTAACGTTATAATGTGGTTGTGTGGCAACTTTCTTCGATTGCCAGTTCAAAATCACCGGTACGCTTCAGCTCCTGCAGCCGGTTGTATATGTTCAGGCAGGCCCATGCGTCGGTAGCTGCGTATTGTTGTTGGGACGGTGTCAGCACATCGGCTTCCCAGTTGGACAGGCGCTGGCTCTTTGAAATCTTTTCTCCGAAAAGGATGGCATATATCTTTTGAAGGCTTCTGTCCTGAATGCCGAACGTGCGGACATATTCCTGCAGCTCGATGCAGCCGCGCTGTTCAAACGGAGCACGTTTGTGCAGCATCATGAAGTCGTCGCGCAGGGAGAGGCCGACTTTGGTTACGGCGGGGGTTTCGAGCAATGTGATAACCGGAAGGGTGAGTCCGGTGAGATTGAGGCGGAAAAGGAAACAATGCTCTTCCGACGAAATCTGCAATAAAGCCACCTTATGCGACTGCCCTTTGGTGAATGACGGACGCGTTTCGCTGTCGATACCCAGTATGGAGCATTTTTTCAGATAAGCCACAGCACGCTCTGCCTCTTGAGGAGTCTGGACAACATGTATCTGTCCGGGGAAGACGGCTTTCGGCATGTCCTTTACTTCTTCTTTATTTATACTTCTTCTGATAATCATAGCTTAAAGTTTATTCATCTTCCTCCGCTTCCTCGTTTTCCTCTTCCTCATCCGGTTGGTTGTACTTCACATCGTGCAGGGCACGCAGGGTGTTCACCAGCTTTTGTCCCCAGTATAGGGCGAAGTGTTCCTGGCAGGCGGCAAGTGAATCGTTCATCGTCTCGTTGAGTCCCAGCTGGAATACGAAAATAAAGTCTCTGATGTCCTGATAGATGTCGGCCAGGTCCTCGGAAATGTTTTTGGTGATGGGCTGGTCGCTGTACTTCATATCCGATACAAATACATCCAGGTAATCGTCCTTTTCGGCAAGAATACCGGCAAGGTTGATGCGAAGCACTTCATATGTTTCCTCCGTCACATAGCTTTCGGGGGCTTCATCGCCTATTATTTCCGTTTCGGGCAGCATGGCAGCCTTGAGGTAAAGTAGCGGAAGTATCTTTAATGAGGTATCGACAAATGTATTGCGTTTCATCGTCTCCGCCTGTTCCAGGAATTTACAGAACTCGGCAGCTACGGTGACGAACTCCACCACGTTGCGGTCGAATATCACTTGGCTTTCTTTTTTCATAATCTACTTGATTTTGAAACGCAAAGATAGTGCAAACGGAGTGCAGTAGCAAATTTATTTGCATTTTACTGAACAATAGTTCGTTAAACATTTCATTCACATTTATGCTGCCTTCACTGCCACCGTTTTTATAATAATGTACGGGCGCATATGCGATCGCGGGCGCGAATTTCCTTAACTTTTTCTTTAAGCTGTGTTACACACATTTTATGTTAATAGGTGGTAGCTGTCCCTACCTATTAATATAAAATGTGTGTAACACATAAAATAGAAAAACTTCATTTTTTAGATGGAAGTAGTAGAATATACAGTTCAGATAAGTGCATTGCCTGATTCAGATAAGTGTGCAAGCCAACGCAGCTATAAGCGTTACCCGATGCAGATAAGTGCGCAAGCTAACGCAGCTATAAACGTCTGGTTTGCGCATATTTCCATCCCTTCAATCTTCTATTGTGGATATACGGTCTTTCTATCCTGTGCATTGATGCTTCTACTGTATGAAATCAATGGTTTCCATTTTTCTGCTATAATCGGTTGTATCTGCCGTTTTCTGATAAGCCATGATATATAAAGGCTTTCTTTCCTTGTTTTCGCATTGCCTTTTCTTTATCTTTGCTTTCCAAACCTCTAATTTGTAGTTAACCTATGACAAAACTCTTATTTCTGGGAACTCTCCTGTTCTCTACAATATGCCTGAATGCCCAAAATATGGAATCTTATCAGGAAGCCGCTAATCCAGTAGCCGTCAATCCGGCTTTATGGTCTGAAGTGAAAGCCCCGCAAGTCAGTTGGGGAAGTACGGATGTACGGTATAAGAAGGAAGAACCTGCCGCTATTTCCGGAATAAAGAAAAGTATTAATCTCACAGCCTGGAAAGGTGAAAAAGTATCTGCCCAACTGGTAGTGTGGACTCCTGAAACATTAAGCAATCTGACTTTCACTGTCAGTGATCTGACTTCCGGTTCCGAAACCATTAGTAAAGATGATATTCGGACTAGTTTTGTACGCTATGTCATGACCGACGAACTGAACAAGGATGGGCTGGGGGCATGCGGCTACCGCAACAGTGCCGACTTTGACTCTACTCTGGTAGCGGATGTACTTGATCATCTTACCCCTTCCCTGGTGATTCCTGCCAACTCAGCCCAAGGAGGCTGGATCAGTGTTCGGGTGCCGCAGCATGCTGAAGCCGGAAAATATACGGGAACGGTTACCGTGCGAAACGGAGA
>ERZ835109.2723-NODE-2723-length-10704-cov-2.917269_pt1 | contig 10704 bp, 8 predicted proteins | sample MGYA00519946_ERZ835109 | MGnify/ENA primary metagenome ERZ835109 (study PRJEB31850, sample SAMEA3708771) | human gut metagenome | biome: human gut; feature: human-associated habitat; material: faeces | place: China | collected 2014 ...
TTTTATTTAGTTGAAAGAAACCTGTGCAAGTGCGTCTGTGTAATTTGCAAAGCCGGCTGCCTGAACTGCACATGCAGAAACTTTAATATCGGTAAATGTGGTATTCTCTGTCACATTGTTTCCAACCGTTACTTCTTCAAAGATGGTAGAATGAGCGGATTTGGAAATCACATCTTTTTTTGCATATACTTTGTAGTCAATATTATTTAAGTTCTGTGCTGTTTTATAAGCGTCTGTCACATCTACCCAGTCAGAAGCATATGTGATCGTAAGTTCCGGGTTTTCATTCACGATTTTCGCAAATACCCATGCGTCCTGTGAATCATCTGCCATGTGTACGGTCGGATCTTTGTATACCACTTCTCCTGCAACCAGATCCTCGTACTTATTTTCTTTTACCGTCCACTCTCCGGTGCCATCAGCATCCACATACAGATTGCTGTTTTCATCTCTTGCCACTTTGGACTCGGATAAACCGCCTGTCAGCGGATCATCATCAAAGTTTACATTGCCGACGGTAAAGGTATTGGTGACAGTTCCGGTTGTGCTCGTTAAGTAAGCGAATGTGCTGCCTGCGCCAATTGCTCCGATCAGGCTGATCGCTCCAAGCAGTGTGACTAATTTTGTTTTCTTCATAATTTCTGATCTCCTTTTTCATTTCATGATAATCTTTTCATTCTTATGTACTTTCCATTCTGCAACATGCGGTTCCTGCCTTATCAGAAACCGTTTTGTTACGATACTGTTTTATCACTCAATGGTCACACGGCGGTCATATATCAGAAATTTCAGTAACGTTTCTTCATTCCGTATCTGAAATTTTCTTCTTATCCTCCTCTAAAATATCCGGGATGAAGTTTAAGAGGATCAGCACGATCAAAACACCGCACACCACCGCAATACCGAGCGGTGTCTTTGCATAAATGGAAATATATCCAAGATACGGGATATGAAATGCATACACCCCGACGATCTGCTGCCATGCAACGGGAGCTGTATCTGCAATATTATTGGCGTCTCCCTGCGTGACAACGGTCTGTTCCTCCTTATCCACCGAAATGATTCTGTGCGTCACCAGCGTTCCCGCCGGAAGCTGATAAGTGACGACTGCTCCTTCCCTCGCCTCACTTGCGGCAAAATTTTTATCGTAGACGATCGCCCCGACCGGAATCTTGGGTTCCATGCTGCCACTTAAGACCGCATACTCATCATATCCAAGCATTTTCGGGACAAACAGAAAGCCTGCGATCACAAGCAGTCCGAGAAATACCACCATTGATAATACATTGCAAATTTTCTTTGTCATTTTCTTTTGCGCCTTTCTGACTTATTTGGTTACTTCTGCAAAAAATCCCTTCAAAACCGGAAGCCCTACTTTATCTCCGGCCTCATAACTTCCGGCAAACACTGCCTCCTGATAAACCGTGATATCGAAATTTTTTGTCACATTTCCAATTTTTACTGCATCAAATAAATTATCCGTGTTCTGCCCCGGCGCAACCGGACTGTTGTAGTAAAACCAGCCGTCCGTGCCCTGATACCAGCCGGTTCCGTCACCATCGGGATCATACAGCGTACTCTCGGTCGCAATGCTGTCCGCTGCCTTGCCTTTCTCCGTAAAAGCAGTTCCGTTCCAGGTGCCGTTTAATAGCGTCACTTCTGTCTGTTCCGGTGAGATTGTGATCCTGGCCCGGACAAATGCATCCGAAATTCCAGTGTTTTTTACACTCGGATTCTTTTTCACGGTGCTTCCTGCTTTGATTTTGCCCTCAAACTCTTCCTCGATCTCAGTCGCCACTTTTGCCGCCTGAAACGTATTGGTCACCGTTCCTGCTGTTGCTGTGATAATTGCAAATGTTGCTGCTGTTCCAATAATTCCAACCATCAGTGCAATTGTAATCACAAATATTTTTTTCTTTTTCCATATTTCTTTCATACACACTGCCTCCGATTATTTGCGCACATCTGTTGTGAAATTATTATCAACATCTGTCGTGCTATTTGCTTTTTCATGGATCACAAATTGATTTTTCACGGCATCCGTATCCGTGAGTTTTCCATCACTTCTAGTCTTATTGTTTTTGGCTGTGACGTTCACACAGTCTGCCTGCAAGTGTGAATCTGCCGCTGTTGTGACAAAGTCCTCTGCGTCAAAGCTGCAGGCCTCGTCTCTGCTGCGGATACCAACTGCAAATTGTGCGCTGTTTCCGGCAATCTGTGACGCACAGTTTGTGTCTGCGGTAAACTCTTTTAACGTAAAGCCCATCGTGTCAAGTTCCTCTACTTTATAGATTCCCTGCGCAAGTCCTTCCAGCGTCGTCTGCGCTTTCACATTGAACATTCCGGCTGTCGTGGTCTGATCCTCTGCGCTGTTCTCACCAAACCTTAACGTCTTATAATAAACATCGCCTGTCGTCTGATTGGTGATCTTAAAAGTAAAGATCGGATCCCCCTCACACGCTCTGATATCTTTTTTACTGATTTTCTTTGTGAGTATCAGCGTTCCTGTTTTCACTTTCACGTCATATTTTCCTGCATAGGCTTCCCCATCCACATGTGCTGCCTCCACCTGTGCCTCATTTTTATAGATCACACCGTTTAACGTGGAGTTTGCGTTGGAATCGTCTGTCGCTTCCTCCACCGGCAAAAATGCTTTTGCGTAATACGTGGTATCCTGTTTTGGGATCTCTTTTTTCAGGTTCTCCTGCGTAATCTCCTCTTTACAGTTTTTGTCTGTGTAGAACGTCAGGTTCACCTGTGACAGTCCAGCACTATCCGCATTTTTCATGCGCACTGCGGCATCGTCTGCATAGTTTTCCAGATTCTCTCCGAGAAAAATTGTATCTGCTGTGTCTGTGATCTGATAGTCAATTTTTACATTTACGGTCGGCTGCGGCAATTCCAGCTGTGTGCCGCCAAAGCTTAAAAAGGAATTCGGATTTACATTTGTAGTCATATTATTTCCACCCAAACAGGATTCTTTTGCCACAATATGGATTGTTTTCTGCCAGCCGGAGGCGCTGTTTTCCTTCGGCTTTACTTCCTGATCAAGCCAGCTGACCGTCGTTGTGCCATCCTCATTGACCGTTACCTGTGCGCCATCCGCTCTCAGACGTTGGATCTCGGCATCTGTCAGCTCAAATTCCGCATCAATAATGTCCGTCACCTGCACTCCGGTCAGGGATCTTGACTGTGTGATCGTGCTCTGGATGTTCTGAAAGATTTTGTTTAACTCCTCCGCAGTATCCGCCGTAAATGCACAGCCGGCTGACGCCACTTTCTCTCCCAGCCATGTGGCAGTCTCGTTATTTAAACCAAGCCCGACTGTGATGACCGTATAGCCGGCCTCTTTCAGTTTCACCGCTGATTCTTCTGTCTCCGTTTTGTCATTGCTGTCCGAAGGCTCTCCGTCGGAGAACAGGATCACATATTTTTTGTTGTCATCTTCTGCCTTCTGCAATTCGCTGTATGCATGCTCCAGTCCTTTCTGTGGAGAGGTACCGCCGTCCGCAAAAAGCGCATTGACGGACTTTAACATCTCATTTTTATTTACTTTCGAAAGACCGTGGTTTAATTTGCCCTCGGTACTGCTGTTCCACCCATTGCCAATGCCATAAAAGGTTGCTATTCCGACCAGACTGTCCGGTGATGTATCGGAAATACCTGTCACAAATCCGCTGGCAGCGTCTTTTAACGCAGAAATCTTAGACGTCCATGCTGCCATCACATCACTGTCTGAAATGCTCTGATAACTGCCGTCCACATATTTTTTCCATTGTCCGTCGATATATTTTACCGGATACTTCGCATACACATTACCGGATACAGCCGCCGTTCCCATTCCGACACTCTTATCGTACGTCCATGGCCACCAGCCACTCTTTTCATATTTATTCCAGTAATATACTTTATTGATATCCAGATGACTCTTCACACTGCTGAATTCTCCGATGTCCTTTAATTGATTTTCACCGGACAAAATTTCATTCATCGAGCCGGACAGGTCAAATACCATCATGGCATCCACTGTCTGTATTTTTTCAACTGTGCTCTGCGAGGTTGCGAGCGAACTTGCGTCAAGATCGATCTGATACTCTCTGTTCTCCCAGTCCGTCACTGTCTTATGATATTCCACATCCTTCTCCGTAAAATCAACCGGCTCCTCCGGCGGGATATCCGGCACGTCGTCGTCCACCACTTTGATCACGTCCGCATTCGGAAGCGTAAACTTCATATTACAGTTTGCCTTTCCTGCACCGCGCTCCATATATAAAATGGTCAGATGATGTTCTTTGTTTTTGTCTGTCCTGTCAATATAGTTCCAGAGATCGGCCGTATCTGTCAGAGCGTCATGGATACCGCCAAGATCAATGACCACCTGTTTCCCATCCAGAATTACCCAGAGATCATCATCCCCGGTAAAAGAATAGTTCAGTTCCCCGATATAATCTCCAAGTGTAAAAGTTACGTCATAGCGGATTCCAAAATAAAAATTATTATTTCCAAATGGCAGGAAATCCGCCCCCGCAGTTGTTGCCACGTTGTCCTCTTTGTCTAAAACTTCTTTCAGTTCGTAAGTGTCACCACTTTGTGAAAATTTTAATCTGTATCCTTCTTTCACTGTCAGACCTTTTGTCTCTGCCGCAGCTGCTCCGTCTTTCGGAAAAACGCCCGGTTCATTCACACTGAAAAGAACTTCTTTGTAATCATCACTTAACCCGGTAACGATCCCTGTTTTTTTCGCATTTTCTCCAGTTCCTCCGGTATACACGTTGATATGCTGGTCGTCTGTGATTCCGTTTTGACCTGCTTTTTTCGTGACGGTGTCATATTGATTTTCACTTAAATTCTGGGATACCGTTCCGACCGTGAAACGGTTATCTTTTTGCTCAGACGGATAGTTGGAATCTGCATTGATACTCAGATCCGCCCTCTGCTGTCCGGCTGTGTCATAAGGGATCACCTCGTAGTCATAAAACGATGCCTCACCGATATAGTCCGTATTTTTTGCCTGATAAAAAACTTTTACAACACTGTCCTCATGGATCTCAATGTTTTCAAGTTCACTTTGGGAAAATGCTTCTCCGTTTACCTGCACATGATCCACATCCCAGTTTAACGCCTTATTGTAGTCGCTGATCTTTGCTCCCGGTGCCATCGTGCAGACATCATCGCTGTAAATTTTTGCACTCTGCTCATCCTGCGCCTGATATTTGCTGTTGTCATAATGTTCGATGGTCACGGTCACGTTGTTATCTCCATGATTGACGATGACATATTTTGAAAAATGATCCGTGCCAAATGTCACCTCGCCGTCGGCAGAAGTGTTCGCATTCATATCCAACATCTCATTTTTTGTCTCATCAAAATGATACACGCTCGCCGAATCGCCCTCTTTCACCTGCGCAAGCGATAACTGCACCTGCACGGTTGCCCCGGGCTCCACTTCTTTTCCATCTTTTACAAAGGAGATGTCATACGCCACAACCTCTTCTTTTTCTTTCGACTCGCCCTCCATCGCTTTATCGATGGATGCTTCCATTTCTGCTGTGACGGCTACCGGTGCCACGACAAGCTCTGCGCCTGCCGGAAGATCGGTCTCATTCGAAAGTGTCACGACCACGCGGACTGCGTCATTGGAATAGTCGAAGACGGTTTTTAATTCCGGTTGTTCTGTCTCCTCTGTGTTCTCCGTCTCCTCGATTGCTTCAGTCGCCTCAGTGCTCTCTGTGTTCTTGACTTTTTCTGTATCTCCCGTTCCGTCTGAATCTGATGATTGCTTATACTGCCCGCCTACATTACTCTCTGTATCTGACAGATCCGCTGCATTCGAATCACTGTCTGCCTCTGACACATTCTCTTCCTGCCCTGCATTTTTTGTCTCCTTCAACATCTCTGTGGAAACTTCCGCAAAAACATCCGTGGTGTCTACACTTGTCGCATTGGTGACGGTCACATTGGATGTCAGCAACGTCAAACATAGCAGGAATGCTAAAACTTTTTTTACAATGGATGCAAATCTCATATAATCCTCCTTGCTTTTGCCCTTTGATCTACTGTTTTCTCTTCCAAAGATTTCATCCGGTGTATTTGCTTAAAATATTTTCTGTTGTTTTCACTTTTTCTATATTGATCTTGATTTTCAGATTTCGGTAAATTTTATTGTCCTGATAAAATTTTGAAATAATCCGGTTTGCGACCAACATTCCACCCTCATAGGTACATGCGGAAAGCAAAATCACATACTGCGAATCGCTGAACTGTGCCACCGCGTCCCCAGGGCGGAGCGATTTTTTCAATGTCTCCACAAGATGAGGCATCGCATTGCGGATGCGGAACAGATTGACATCACTGACCTTGCTTCCGGTATACTCCCCCGCCTTTAAGGTCAGAAGCAGAATATATTCATTTTCATCAAAACGCGCTGTCTTTCTCACCTGAAGCCTGCAAATTTCCCGAAAGACCGGATACCCGCACAAAAACGCTCCCGCTGGATTCTGTTCTGCAATATCCTGATGTACCTGTGCAATTCCCTGCACATTTCCGCTTTTATTCTGTCTCAGTAATTTGTCATAAACGCCCTTTAATTTTGACAGTTCACAGATTCCGAGCTGCTGCTGCAACGTCCGGCATGCATTCTCGTACACTTCCAGGGCAGAACCAATTTTATTTTTTCCTGCCAAAGCCTTGATCAGATAACAATATAACTCTTCATCGAGACTTTCCTGCTGAAGTGCCTGACTGCAAAGCTGCTCCAGATTCTCATATTTTTCCGCGCGGACATAACATTCGCACAGATACCGGACGCAGTTTAAATACAAAGAGTGATAATAAGTATTCAGCATCATCACCCAATGCATATCTGCAACTTTTGTCATGAAATCACCCTGATAAAGTGCAAGCGCCGCTTTTAGTTTCTGGATCGTCTCACCCTCTGAAATAGGTTTCTGCTTTGCCAATTCAAACATTTGTTCGAATCGTTCTGCATCCACTGCCACTTCCAGTCTGGGATTCCAGCGATAGGAACCATGATCGGTCAGGATAAAGTCCTCTTCTCCAAAGTTTTTCTTCAGAAGAACTCTCAGACGATACATCAGATTCTTCAATGCCCCTGCCGGATTTCCCGTTTCTTCCTCCTGCCACAACGCATCCGCCATGTCATAAAACGTCAGTGTCTGATTTCTGTGAAGAATCAGATACGCCAGCAGATTTATCATTTTGGGAGACCGTATCTCTTCCTCATTCACAATATGTTCTTCATCCCTGATCTGAAATTTTCCCAGAGTCCGAATCGTCAGCATGCAGTTCTCCTCCTCTTTTCCAGCTCTGACTGCCAGATTTTTCCTGTAAGTCTAACATGCATGCATTGCCATAAAAGTCGAATACCGTACCTAAAAATCCTGCTTACTTCGACCTTTTTCTATTTTTATATACAAGGAAAGCAATCAGTCCCGCAATAAAAACTGCTGCAATACCGCCGATCACCGGCACAGCCACCGGTACAGATGCTGCATCGATCTCCTGTGCTGCAAGGTCGGCATCTTTCCCGTCCACATCGCCGGAAACGGTGCTCTCATCCTCTGCTGTGTTTGCCAACGGTGTCTCGCTCTCTTCGATGTCGACAACTCCATCGACCAACGGAGTCTGCTCCTCCGGAATTTCAACATTGCCATTGTCTACGTTCTGGTCTGCGTTATTCGCACTATTATCTGCCACGTTATTTGCTGTATTCGTTGCCGCTGTATTTGCTGCATTACCGCCACCATTTGCGCGGTTGTCTGCTGTATTTGACGCATTATTTACTACATTTGCAGTAACACCGGACGGCTGGGCAGCTCCGGGAATGATGACCGTCTCCTCGACCTCACTTACGACTGTCTCTGTCCGTGTTGTGCCCGGAACCACGTTTGTCACCGTGCTGGTGATCGTCTCCACAGCCCCGGTGTAGCGGTATTCAAACGTTGCCGTGTTCTCTTTCCCTTTTTCCAGTTTTATAATTTTACTGCTCTCCGTCGGTGTATAATCCGAAACGGTCACCGGAGTGACCATAATGGTTTCTTCGGCATTTCCATAGATGATCTGTGGAGTTGCAATCTGTTCCTTCGTCTGACTGTCTATGAAACTCACCGTATAGGAAACCGGATCGATCAAACGCTTATAATCCAAAACGTACTCTGTATTCCGTTCCACCGCAGTTCCCACAACGCCGGAAAACGCTTTCAACCCATATGCTGCCTCTTTTTCATAGTGCAGGCAGTTAGAAAACCATGATGTCAGCCCTGCATCACTTTCCCAGCCAGGCACTGTAAAAGCAAGTGTATCTCCCTTTGCAACTTTTACTTTAATATAATTTTTTGTCACTTCCATTCCATCGGAAACAGTGATCTTATCTATATCAAAACTTGCAACATTTCCCGCACGGAATGTCACTGTATACATTCTTTTTTCCACCGCTTCTTTCTCCTCCGAAGCTTTCACCGTTGTCATTGGAAGCACCATCGCCATGAAGATAAAAACCATAAGAAAGCCTGTAATTATTTTTTTTACTTTTTTCATGACTCACGCTCCACCTTTCTTTTTTTCACCGCAATCCCGACAATCACAATACCTGCCACCAGAACTCCTGCAGATACCGTCACTGTCAGAGGATCTCCTGTCCTGACACCATTTGCCAGTGGAACAAGCTGTTCTGTGACAGTCTTTGGAATCACTCTCTTTACAACCTTTGTCACCACATTGTCTTTTCCGTGCTCCGTCACATAATTTGTGATCACAACCGGCTTTCTGTCGTCTGCATAGTACGCCCGGAATTCAAATTCCATCGCACCTGCTGCACGCGAATAATCAATCCCATTTGCGCTGTCCATGCCCTCGCCGTCTAAGGTCAACGTCACATAGACATCCGCCGATTCCCCCGGATCCAGAGCTGTCATATAACGATACTCATTCAGTTCTGTAATTTCAGCTAAACCTTCGGCACTTGCCACATTTTCTGCATAACCACCTGCATCTGCATCAAGCAAAGATGTCCTGTTCGTATCATTGCCGATCTCCACCTGAAACTCATATGCTCCACCAGACGCTTTTCCTGCTTCTTCCAAAGCATCCGTTGTCTTCTGCGAAATAAAAAAAGATGCTTTATGACTGTTTTGATTCTCAATTTTAATGACAACGGTCCTGCTGTCTCCGGGTGCCATGCCATCAAAAGCACCGGCAAGCTCTGCCTTATCTTTTGTATACACAAGCTGATTTTCCTCTGTCAGCTGCACAGTCTGAATTTCCGCCGCACTGACCACCGATGAGAATCCACAAGTCCAAATAAGCAACAGAACGGCTGCTATGTTTTTTATTTTCATATGCTCCAATCTCCTTCAACCGTTATCTTGTTTCTGAAACAGACAAAATCGTTCCATTTTCATCAAACTCCGGGAACACGCCAAGCTCTGCTGCGATCGCATCTTTTGCGTTATTCGCCTGAACTGCCGTAACTTCGTATTCTAACGTATAGACTGCATCTGCAAATCCATTTCCCATAGATTCCTTAAAATGAATTCCGTCCATAAAGTTTGTTGTCGTCTGCTCTGGAGCCAGCGGCTTTGTGTAGTACATCACCGTCTGCTCATCATCCTCATACCCGATGATCCAGTCCTGATTATGTACATAGATATCATCCGCCTCCCCTGCACTCACAAGTCCGCCGCTTTTTGTATCCCATGCATGATAAATGACTACTTTTACATACACATCATAACCATCCGGGATATCGTTTTGTACTGCCTTCGGCATGACGATCGTTTCCCCCGGTACGATCGTAACCGGTTCTTTTTCCCCGCCGTCTGCCAGTGCCACAGGTTGATCCCCGATCACCGTGACTCCCACACTCTTAATGGAAATATTTGCCACTGCCTTTTCACTTTTTGTATTCAGAGCTGCAAGCGTTCCGCCAACCATCGTTGCCAGGATCAATACTGCAGCGATTCCCATAAGCATGTATTTTTTCTTCACTCTCCATCTCCTCCGCTCATCCATTGAATTTTTTATAAATCCTTGTGTTATTATAGGTATCCCCGGTCACACAATGGTCACACGAATATTTTATGCAGCAGACCGCACGAAAAATGCACTTTGTTTCTTCAAGTACGCAAAAATACCTCCCGGCAGGTTCGGGGTTGTTACCCGTATCTGCTCAGGAGGTATCCTGTCATTTCAAAAATATTGATTTTTCTTCACATTTTAAGCAATCATTTTACATCCACTATCTCACATAGATATTGGAAAGATTGTCTAAAATCTCTCCTGCAACATCCGGTTTATTCATCGTGTAAATATGCACATGATTGACACCGTTGGCGATCAGATCAATGATCTGCTCTGTTGCATATGCAATTCCCGCCTGACGCATTGCTGCCGGGTTGTCTCCAAACCTGTCTACGATCGCAAGAAATCTCGGTGGAACCATATTGCCGGACAAAGATGTGATACGTTTGATCTGGCTTGCGTTGGTGACAGGCATAATACCTGCTACAATTGGAACATCTATTCCTTTTTTTAATGCCTTGTACATAAAATTGTATAAAATGTTATTGTCAAAAAACATCTGTGTGGTGAGGAACTCGCATCCTGCATCCACTTTCTCTTTCAAATGGTCGAGATCTTCAAAAATCGTTGCTGCTTCCGGGTGTCCTTCCGGGTAGCATGCACCAC
>ERZ835109.2732-NODE-2732-length-10654-cov-3.020851_pt1 | contig 10654 bp, 8 predicted proteins | sample MGYA00519946_ERZ835109 | MGnify/ENA primary metagenome ERZ835109 (study PRJEB31850, sample SAMEA3708771) | human gut metagenome | biome: human gut; feature: human-associated habitat; material: faeces | place: China | collected 2014 ...
CTTTACGAGATAAGCTAGGAAACAAGATCATAACCTATACACAAACTTCTGAATCTCCGGAAGGGATCACTAATGACGCTAATTTGAAATTAGGAGAACTTTTAGATTATGCTTGGTGTGATCAATTGAACACAATTATTGATCCTTGGAGTACTCCTGAAAAATGGACACGTCCTATTGCAGGATTAAACAAAGAAAAATGGGGAGCTTTAAATACTGATATACATATGTCAAGTGAGCAAGCAAATATTTTAGATCAAGTGATAGAAATGTTTACTCAACCCTCACTAATGATAACCGCTGGAATAAATCATGTATTTGTAGTAAATAGAGTAGACTATGTTAGTGCAGGAACGGAATCTTATGCACCGACTTATATGGCTTATGGTGCTATCTGTAACTTATGTGATATGGAAAAAGAATATTTTGTAACAGGTATTAACTCTCCAAATAATCAATACCTCAACATTCATGATCTTCTCATGCCTAAAGATTATTAAGATATAACATTCATATTTATAAAGCATCTGTGAATATGGACAAACTGAGAAAGGAGATGCAGAATATTTACGCATAAAAATCAGACTATGAAGGAGGAACTTCCACCAAACACGTATCCTATCAATGCCAAAGACATGTCTTCCGCATTGATTATAAGAAAAGAAAAATCATTAAATCAATTTTAAAATTTACATTATGAAAAACTTGTATAAAATTTTAGCGTCATCTATCGCTATATTTGCATTTTGCGCATGCTCACAAGAAGAAATGCCAGTAAACCAATCAGATAATAATCAATCTGAAGTAGTCACCCGTTCGGCCACAGGTATTAAAAACATCGTTTATATTGAAGTAAATGATATCAATCCTCTTAATGCAGGGTCATATATTATGGATGATGCTCCATTTTTCGATTATGTAATTCTGTTCGCTGCCAACATAAGAGGTGTAGGCTCAGACGCTACTTTATATAACAATCCAAATGTACAGTACATTTTGGACCACAAAGACACTCTGATTAAGCCTCTTCAAGACAAAGGTATCAAAGTTTTACTCGGTCTATTAGGTGACCATACAGGACTCGGATTCGCAAACATGAATTCAGCTCAGACTGAACAGTTTGCTACCGCCGTTGCCAATGCTGTTAGTCAATATGGATTAGATGGTGTAGACTTTGACGACGAATGGGCTGAATACGGTAGAAATGGTTATCCATCTGGAAGTACAGGTTCTTTCTCTAATTTGATTACTGCGCTCCATAACAAAATGCCAGGTAAGACGATTACTGTATTCAATTATGGCTACACAAGTGAGCTTACAGGAGTTAATAGCTATATTGATTATGGCATTTACGCATTCTTCAACTATCCATCATGGGGTACAGATTTTGGTATGCCGAACAGTAAATGGGCACCATTAACCATCAACCTTAACAGTACCCCATCTGCTAGTAGTGCCCAACTTTATGCAACACAAGTTGCAAATAAAGGTTTTGGTGCTATTGGTTACTATGACCTTAGAGCCAACAACATTGTAAGCGTATTGAATGGTGTTGCAAAAGGAGCTTTCAAGTCTACTTGTACTTATGACGGTAATTCTTATCCAAAGAATTATTAATCAAAGGCTTTAAAGCATCACACTTGATGAAGTATTAAAATACACTTCTCCCTCTTTTGTTGAAAGAGGGAGAAGTAGTTTAAAGTGAGAGAGTAATGTATTTCTTCACATGTTCCTTTTTAATGAAGGAAACATGTGAAGAATTACTCATACAACATTTATTAGATAATATATCCTTCGGGAGCTACTCACTCTTCTAACGCTCATATAATTAACTGGCGGGAAAGTTACGGGCAAAAAAAGAAGAGAAGTAGCAACCGAGGATAATCAGATGAATGCTGTGACATTTTTGTATCTAATCTAATTATTATAAGGGGAAAAGCAAAAATGTCACAGCATTACTAATCAACACTTTAAGCCCACAAAACAGTTCTTTTTTCTACAAGTTTACAAAAATCATCTATATACTTTTCACTTTTTCATAGGAGAAAACTGCACTTTTTTTCATTCCCCCTATCCAATCATAAAGAAACAATAAAGTTACAGTGGAGTAATCAGACAGGCAGACTTGTGCAACAAGTCTGCTACAGTTATGCATCCCTGTAGCTACGCAAGTGCAACAGAATAAAACATAAGCAACAAACAGCTAATAGCTGGCGAGAATTTATTAATTCATATGGTAGAATGCTTCAAACCAACCTGATAAATATAGGAAAAGATATATAGCATTATACCAATTTATTAAGCATACTCCATAGAACCATACTATAAATCTACGTATCAATCTCCCAAACCAGGAATAAAAACAAAGAATTCCATGACTGTTTTGATCTAATTATGATTTTATTAAACATAAATTAATAATAAGCAGAACCTTAAATAAGCAAGCATTATTATTTTCTACGAACAATAAATATAACATTGTATTAAAAATATACAAGTTTTCAATACATTTTATCGCAAACATCATACAAAAAGTAACAAGTCTCTATTTTTAATCAGATATTATATCAATTTTTTATAACTATGGCGTATATTTACCTCATAAGAACAAGCAATATTATATTATAAAAAAATACGTATATATTATCCAAAAACCCAAAAATGAGAGAATCTGAATTGGTACTAAATGGAAGTTATTCCAAAAGTACCCAACCAAAAGCACGGGCACCTCCTGAGCAGCCCGCATTACTTACAATATATTTAACATTTATGTTTAATAAAAAATAATCAAATTAATTATTGTTACTTGGAGGAGATTTGCCCTATTCCTTTCAAAAGGGTTCAAACATTAGAATTAAAACTCTACATATATACTACGCATTCCCGATATCAGCCTTCAAAGAACAAATAATTTTGAGATCATGTTATTTGAACTTATTGATATACAATCATGAGACCATAATACTGTGCATTTTTCCTTGCTTCAAACCCGAACAAGAGGAATAGATCAATTTCACCAAGTGACGTTACTAAAAAAACAGATTAATATGAAATATTTAATTATAACGTCATTATACACTTCTATTATCGCAGTTACAACCACCCAAAGTGAATTATTTCCAATTTTATTTTCAACAGCAGGAATACTTTTATTGTATTGGTTCTTGTCTCATTCTTTTGCCATGCGGAAAGAAATTGCTTTCTTAAAAGAAGAAAATCAGTACTTCATGGATTCCTTCCGAAACATTCGCACCCCGATCACATTGCTTCATACGCCTTTGAAGTCAACCTATAGTAATAACTGTCCAGACAATATCAAAAAAGAGCTGTCACTGGCTATCCGCAACATAGATTGCCTTAATGATCATTTAACCAGATTAATGGACCTGAAGCAAATAGCCGCTCATTCCCAAAAAATGAATATTACGGAACATGAATTAGGAAATTTCCTTAAAAATAAAATATCTTCTCTGAAAGATCACGCAGCAAACAGACATATTAAATTAGAAATCCAAACAGAATTCAAATATGCAAGCGTGTGGATAGATCAAAGTAAAATATCTCCCGTAATAGAGAAATTCATAAAGAATATAATAGATCATACAGAATATTCAAAAAAAGTTATTATACACGCATCTTTATGCAACAAATATTGGATAATAAAAGTGAGTTATACTGGAAATGAAAACCTAATGAAATGCTATAAATGCTCCGGCAAACATCTTATTAAACAAAAAACAGAATCTAAATATTACTTTGCAAAAAGTGCTTTATGCAAAAAACTGACAGAAATATGCAATGGAGAAATATTAATCAATAATTCATGTCATACGATCACATTGCGTTTTCCTGTAAAACCCTCTTATGAAAATGTATCCGAACGCAGTTTGGTTCATATAGAGAAGAATATAGAAGAAGAAAAGATCGATGCCTTATTCCATAAAAGTTCGCAGAAAAGAAATTCATCCAGACCTGTCGTGATTATGGTCGACAGTAACGAAGAATTCAGATCCTATCTGGAGACCTGTTTGTCAGAGGAATACATAGTCAGAGGTTTTGAAAACGGAGCGGACGCATTGGGATATATCAAAGATGAACATCCGGATCTGGTAATATGCGATACAGTGCTCAACGGAATGGGCGGTGATGAACTTTCTTCAAGGCTGAAGACGTCTAAAGAAACATCTATTATACCAGTCATCCTTTACGGATCGCATATAGATGCCGACCAACGCAGTAAAAGGGAAGCGTCATTAGCAGACACATTCATGCATACTCCTTTTCATGTGGAGGATTTAAAGATAGAGATTGCTGTTCTTATCAGGAACAGCCGCCTTCTTAGAAAAGCATTCCTGCACAAAGTATTCGGAGAACATTTTCTGCAAGTACAACCAACCGAAATGATCAAGGAAGCTACTGAAGGAAGCAAAAGCCTATTGATCAATGAAGTAAAAGAGTATATTCTTGAACGCATAGAGAAAGAGGATTTGACTATCGATGCGATTGCCTCACATTTGAAAATGAGCAGAACGAAATTCTACAATAAGTGGAAGTCAGTGACCGGCGAGGCCCCGACCGTCTTTATTGAAGCGGTTCGAATGGAAAAGGCACACGAGTTGTTAGAAAGCGGGAAATACCCTGTCGGAACCATACCGGAAATGATCGGATTGAAGGATGTAAAAAACTTCCGCAACAGGTATAAAGAATACTTCGGAATTACACCTAAAGAATCGATCAAGAAAAAATAGTCGGAATAAAACGGACAACTAAAAGCATGTCCGAATGTACTCCAGCACGGTCTTCACGGAGAAAGTGACTGGAGTACTTTTTTATTTCCATGATGCAGTATTTCGTTATTTCCGGTATTTACTCTATGTACGTACACCTTAATTTTGAGAATTAATAACCTAATTTGTTTAACAAGTATGAAAACTTTAACTAAAATGAAAAAAGTATGTTGCTTAAGTCGTTTTGTTTTATTGGCAATGGCATTGGGTATGACCAGTATCTTTACCTCTTGTAGTAGTGATGATGATGAAAATATTCCGGTATATTCTCTCAAAGATGTAGAAGGCACCTATTCCGGCAAAATGCAGACAACCTCTATCGCTCCTTTGGAAAATGCAGAGAATGAAGCTGAAGACGGAGTCACCGTAAATGCCGAATTAAAAGATAATCATATATTAATCAGCAAATTCCCGGTAGAGGATCTGATCAAAAGCATTATCGAAGATCCGGACGCAGCCGAAGCCATCATCAAAGCGGTAGGAGATGTAGAATACAAAATCCCTTATCAAGCAGCTTTCAACGACAATAAAGACAATATCTTACTTCAAATGTCACCTGAACCCTTGGTATTGGAAATTGCAATGGAACCACAACCCATAAGAAAAACTGAAGGGGAAGAAGAAACTCCTAAACTCACCGTAAAAGTGACAATCAAAGCTGACGAGAAAGGCAGTTATGCTTATGAAGGTCAGAAACTGAAGTTTGCTATTCAGGCAACAGAAGTTACAGTAAATGAAGAACGGTTTGATAAATTTCCGGCAACTACCTTTACTTTTGATATGACCAAGAAATAAGGTGACTGTTTAATTATTTACAGAATAAAATGTAAAAGAGAGTGTGTCTGCGAAAGAAGACGCACTCTTTTTTTTATAGACGAAAGGCATCATCCGTTCTATGAAAAGAGTAGGATAAAAAACGGTGGATGACAAACGATGCCCGGTTTTAACCGTATCATTCGTTTATCATCCACCGCTTATTACCGGGTGTTTTTAACTTACCGCTTCACATTCTTTTTTCTCTTTCTTCTGCTTCTGCGATTTTGTTGTTTCCGACGGCTGTAGCGTTGCCATCTCTTATAAATCATCCATCCGCTCATCAAAGCTACGACAACAAAAATCAGAATAGTAATACCTACCCCCAGATTGTCACCTTTGATGCGTGACCAGATATCCAGTACCTCTTTGGTTTTATCTCCGAAGTCACGAATCATAGCGCAGCGTTCCACTACCTTACGGTCGGGATATTGAATCTTGTCAATCTGTATGCTGTCGGCATCCGGATCGAAGAAATAACTTAAATCCGCATAATAATCCAGAGTCGTATCCACTTTCTCTTCCAGAATCTCCGGTGTAGCGATAGAACTCACATATCCACAGAAATCCATATTACGCAACGCAATGTCCGGACGGCACATAAAGTTGATAAAGTAGCTGGCAGCCACCGGATTCTTCGCATATTTAGGAATCACCCAGCCATCATACCAGATATTACTTCCTTCTTTCGGAACCACGTAGTCAAGGTCCACTCCTACCGCATTCGCCTCTTCAATCGCCCATATCGCATCGCCACTCCAGGTCATATTCAGCCATGCTTTATTCTTCGTCATCATCTCCTTACCGAAGTCCGCTTCCCAACCGGCAATATTCGGTTTCATAGCTTTCAGATACTTTTCGGCTACCTCCATAGCACGTGGCGAGTAATCATTCATCAGGTCTTCCACCGTCACCGTCCCTTCTTCCAGCTCTTTGGCATGGGCATAGATAACAGCTGTTCCATAAGCGTCACGGTAACTGTCTTTCATCAGAATCTTTCCTGCATATTTCTTATCCCAAAGACATTCCCAGGAGAAAGCGTCGGAATCGGGAACGTATGCCCGGTTATAAAGAATACCTGCGGTCCCCCACATATAACAGACAGCGTAACGGCTTGCTTCTTCACCCGGCTGACTCAGTTTATTAATCTGTTCGCGAATAAATGGTGACACATTATTCATGTAATTAGGGGAATGGGCGAAAGTGGTGTCAATAGGCAACAACAGATGCTTTTTCAGCATTCTCTCAATGATATATTCCGAAGGACAAACCACATCAAAATCCTCATGTCCCTTTTCTATTTTCGTCAACATGATCTCGTTGATGTCGAATGTCTGATAGACGATGCGTATATCTTCACCTGTCTGTTCTTTATAGTACGTCTGGAAATCTTCGAGTACACCTTCTCCTATATAATCTGCCCAGTTATAGATCTTAAGGACTCTCTCGCGTGACTCACCGGAATTGTAGCAACCGCTCAGAAAACCAGCCAGCACCAGCAAAAACAAGTTAACAGCAACTATTCTTTTCATTTTATTTACGTAGCAGTACATGTTCATGATTCTTTCTTCTTCGTTTTTCCGGCACGGTAATTAATTACTATCAGTAAAGCCAGTACCACCACAAAAATAATGGCGGACAACGGGCGGAGCTCGGGAGTCAGACCTCCCTTGCGGGCATCGGCATAGATATAGGTGGAAAGCGTTTCCAGCCCTTGATTACCGATGGTAAATACAGTTACGGCAAAATCATCGATTGAAAGTGTCAGTGCAAGCATAAAGCCACTGATCATTCCCGGACGAATCTCCGGAATGATTACTTTCCGCAAAGCCTGCATAGGTGTAGCTCCCAAATCGAGGGCAGCTTCATAAATGTTCGGATTCATTTGTTTCAGGCGCGGCAGAACGCTTAATACGACGTAAGGAGTACAAAAAGTGATGTGCGCCAGTACCACTGTGGTATATCCCTGCGTGATTCCGAGAGATACGAATAAAAGGAAAAGCGATATACCGGTTATGATATCACCGTTCAGAATAGGAATACTATTCACAAAACCAATCGCCTTGCGCGAGCGTGCTTTTAAGTTGAAGATGCCGATGGCAGCAATGCTGCCCAACAAGGTAGATGCCGTGGCAGCCAGCAGCGCAATGGTAATGGTATTAACTAGGGCATTCATCAGAGAATGATGGGCACCTGTATTAAACAGTGATGAATAAAGTTTGGTCGAAAACCCGGTCCAGTTACCTAATACCTTCGCCTCGGTAAAAGAATAAATCACAATGATCACAATAGGGGAATATAGCAACAGCAGCAATACCCACAGGTAAGTCTGAGCGAATATCTTCTTTACCATAGCCCACCTCCTTCGTTCGTATTATCCTTATCATCGGTACTGAACAGTGAAGTCGCGGCTATCAGCAGCAGCATGATCAGCGAAAGTGCTGCCCCATAGTTCCACATACTGTTATTGATATTCTCCTGAATGGTAGTACCAAAGAGTTTGATATTGTTCATCGTCAGCAGTTCGGCAATGGCGAATGTCGAAATGGTCGGCATAAACACCATCATGATACCGCTCATGACTCCCGGCATGGAAAGTGGGAGAACTGCCTTGAAAAAGACCTGTACAGGATTAGCCCCCAAGTCCTGCGCTGCCTCAATGTAGCTATGGTCCATCTTCTGCAATGTGTTATAGATGGGATAGATCATGAAGGGGATAAAGTTGTAAACCATACCGAAGATCAGTGCTCCCTCCCCCAGCGGAACGCTGAAAAAGTCGAATAAAGCGACAGTGGCAAGGGTACGTACCAGAATATTCACCCACATGGGCAGGATAAACAACACCACCATTGTTTTGGAACGGTTCAGCTTGCTGTTGCTTAATATCCAGGCTGCGGGATATCCCAGCAGGATACAGATAAGAGTCGTAATAATGGCAATACCTATGGAATAGACGAAGGTATTGATAGCTTCGGGATGTTCGAAGAATTTCTGAAAATTGGCGAGTGTCAGATGACCGTTATCATCGGTAAACGCATACACGACAATTAGAACCAACGGTATGACCACAAAGATCGCCGAGAAAATAATGTAAGGAAGAGTCCAGCTCTTACGTGATGACAAAAATACTATAAACTTCTTATTCACTTCCTTTCCTGTTAATCGGTTATTTTAATTACACGAATCGCATCCGGAGGGATAGTAATACCCACACGGTCTCCGTCATCCCAGACATCGTTCGTATCCACAAACACATTCTCGTCCCAGTCAGACCATACAGTCAGATGGTAATGATCACCTTTATAAAGGATGAACTTCACTTCTCCCGTCAGCGTACCGTCTTCTTCGTTATCCTGCAGGATCACTTTATCAAAGTCTACTTCGACCTTGACATCCGTACCGGATTCCAGCCCTTCCACAGAGACACATTCGAACGTACAGCCCAGGAACTCTACATGAGTAGCATCCTGCAACTTTCCTTCAAATGTATTGCATACACGTTCTTTCTTCATAATATGAATATCAAACGGCTTCACCAGCAGCCCCACTTCCGCACCGACTTCAAAATGATGATAATCCTGAACAAGGAACTCATATCCGCCACAAAGCACAGTCATTTCATAGTGTACCCCTTTGAAGATCGAAGTCTGTACCACACCGGTCAGTTGCGCCATCTCCGAAACCGGGAAAATATAAAGGTCTTCCGGACGGATGACTACGTCCACCGGAGTATTTTCACCGAAACCTTCGTCCACGCATTCAAACTCCGTACCACAAAAGCGTACCAGTTTATCATGAATCATCGTTCCGTTGAGAATATTACTTTCTCCGATAAAATCCGCCACAAATGAATTGATCGGCTCATTGTAGATATCAATCGGCGTACCGATCTGCTGGATTTTTCCTTCGCTCATCACGACAATCGTATCACTCAATGTCAAGGCTTCTTCCTGATCATGAGTTACGTATACAAATGTAATGCCCAGAGATTTATGCATTTCTTTCAGTTCCATCTGCATATCCTTGCGCATTTTGAGGTCGAGCGCAGCCAACGGTTCGTCGAGCAGCAACACTTCCGGCTCATTGACAATGGCACGGGCAATAGCTACACGCTGTTGCTGGCCACCGGAAAGAGAATCTACATCCCGATACTCGTAATCCGTCATACCAACCATCTTCAATGCGGCTTTCACCTTCTTGCCGATTGTCTGTTTCGGCGTCTTTTTCAATTTCAAGCCGAAAGCAATATTGTCGTATACATTCAAATGCGGAAACAGGGCATATTTCTGAAATACTGTGTTAATCTCTCTCTTGTACGGCGGCAGCTTAGAGATGTCTATTCCATTAAACAGTAATTCACCCTTACTAGGCTCCTCAAATCCGGCTATAATTCTTAGTATTGTTGTCTTTCCGCAGCCACTTGGTCCAAGCAGCGTAAGAAACTCATTCTCATATATATTGAGGTCAATCCCTTTGAGTACCTGCTGGTCGTCAAAATTCTTTGTCAGTCCCTTTAATTCAATTATCTTATTGCTCATAATTCTTCCTCCACATTAAAAGCTTGGCGGTGAGCTTACCCATATAATAACAGCTCCGCTCTTTGATTCTATATAATGCTTATACTTAGGCTCAAAATAAAAAGCCTCTCCTTTTTTTGCCTTATATATTTTATTACCTACGATAATGCTGATGGCTCCCGACAATACATACCCGAACTCTTCTCCTTCATGCGGATTATCAGGATATGTAGAACCGCCCGGCTCAAGTGTCAGTCTTATAGGCTCCATAATATTCTTCTGGGCATTTGGAATTATCCATTCTATCTTATTATGAAGCTCTGTGTCTGTCTTTTCAAAATAATCTTCCTTCTTAAATACGACACGATCATCCTCCGTATCGTCAAAAAAAGTCTTCAAATCCGTACCCAGGCACTGCAAAATATCAACAAGCGTCGCTATGGACGGCGATGTAAGGTCACGCTCAAGCTGCGATATAAAACCCTTTGACAGCTCTGCCCTGTCAGCAAGCTCCTCCTGCGTAAGCCCCTTTAAAAC